>Ga0265300_10000334_pt1 | contig 49279 bp, 65 predicted proteins | sample AusTroGonzalo_MG_FD_193482 | JGI IMG/M metagenome (GOLD analysis project Ga0265300, IMG submission 193482) | Bovine rumen microbial communities from tropical cattle in Woodstock, Queensland, Australia - Gonzalo_03 | ecosystem: Host-associated > Mammals > Digestive system > Stomach > Rumen ... | reverse complement strand
CTTGTATAACCTTCTTTTTTTTTACAATTTGTGAAAGTACCACCACTAATGCCTATTCCATATTTTATATTAGATCCAACACTAGTCCCAATTATGCGAGGTATATCTATTGTACAATTCTCAAACTCCCCTCCTATAATAACGCCCGATTCTATATTGTTATAAGCCCCTCCTGTTTTTCCATTTATAATACAGTTTTTGTATTTACCATTTTGAATACCAAATGTTGGCATCTCGTCTACTTCATCACCAATACCCATATAAATATAACAATTACTTATAATATCAACGGTTGTGTTGTAATAAGACTGAAGTATTGGTATTATTACATCATATCTTAATATTGTTCCTGCCACCCATTTATTAATGATAATACTATCTTTACATTGATTAATATCACTATCAATAAGAAGACAATATTCTTTATTGTGACAAAGACCCACCAAAATCTGTCCTGCGGTTGGAGCAGTATCTTGGATAGTAATCACTCCATCATATCGTATGCGAGAAGCGTACGTTTCTAACAAAGTAGTTTTTATTCTTTGCAACAATGAACGTTTTGTCGGGGTAGCCACAATATAATGTACTGCATTATCATTAGGTAAGGCTAGTGTAGTATCTACAAATGGAATACGTTCATATCGAGGAGAAGATTTCGTGATTGGTGGAATAGTGAAATTTTCATCGGGATCAACACAAAGGTTATCCTGCAAAATTACACCAAAACCACCCGACAGTGTAATACTGTCAGTATCGCTATCCCAAGTATCTGTTGGGGTTATCATCACACCACGAGATCTTCCCTGTAAGAAGACTTCATAAGGTAGATGTTTCAAATAGTTAAAATCGTCATTAAGATCCTGTGCATAATAACGATCTCCAATTGCTTCGGGAAGAGCATTCCCATTCCATTCGTGATTAAAATGTGTCATAGCGTTTCTCCTAGTGTGAAATAAGGCACAATATCTGTACCATCTATATAACCTACCACTATAGTCATACCGACAGGAGTAGTAGGAAATAAAGTTTCATATAAAATATCGATTTCTTCCTGTGTAAGGTGATCGTTGTCTACGTCTATACTGTAAATACCTTTTCGCCATAGTGTTCCTACACCTTCAAGCAATATACCATACTTGTCTTCTTGGGCTGACTGTTCATCAACACCAAACACTGTCCAAGTAGGTTTTGCAAGATTATCTACTGTTCCACCATCGCCACAGAGCATCCAAATATCGTCGGGCATAGTGAAAACTAGTTTAGCGTCACCACCACAAATGACATCTATATAACGTTTTGCTTGCTCCCAAGTACCAAATAATTTATTATCTATGATTGCACTCCAAATTCGGTGACGTTTAATGTTCTCAGAATCAGTAGTTTTACAATTTGCATTAAGAAATCTTGCAAAGACATCAAGTACACGAGCAGGACAGGCAAATGGATCTAATATGTTTTTAAGTTCGATTATATCACCCTGCACTTCAAGAAAGATCTTGTCCATTTTATTACACAAATGTTCTGCTCGGTCGTGTTGCGGAATGTGCTCTATTGTCGGGATTGGTAACAGTTTTTGCATTAAATTTCTCCTATAGTATATGTACCTATAGTGGTAATCTGATCTCTAGAAGTTGAAATTGGGAAGACATTTTCAACTGTAAGATGGTTAATACCCTCTACACAATCAGAAATCATAGTCACCAAAGTACTTTCGTGAATAGTTTCACCAAATTTACGATATCCTGTTTTCTTGAGATACTCAAGCATATTGTAAATTTGCGAATCTGCAGTTTCAAACGAAGTCGAGAAAATAGAATTGATGAGTTCCACTGCTCTCTCAAGTCCATTACTGATATAAGTATCAACAATTTCTTTTCCACATTCAGTAAAGAAGAGTTTACAACAAATCTGTATATAAGGCTCTACCTGTACCAAAGTGTAACCTATGTTGAGTGAAACATCAACACTAAGGTCTACTGTCACAAACACTGTATCTACCACACGGACATCAAGACTACCCAAAACAGATCTGTCTATCAAATATTGCTGAATGTAATTTTTATGATCGGCTGAAAGATTACCACCACCACGAGCCACACAGTTGACTTTGCAGGAAAGAGATCCGTAATAATTCGACCAAATATAGGCAATCGAAGAAAGTCCTGTGCGATAGATAAGTGTCAGTCCATCGTCTACAGTAACAAATCGATCTCGGGTCTTGAGCGAAGCAGGAGCAAGAATCTTAGCACTCTCTATACTCTCTGCGTCAGAGCCACCATTGAATGATGTACTGTTGGTAACACCCTCAATTTTTTCTGCTCCACCCGAATAAACATTAATCACATTGAGTGATGAAATGTTAGTATCTGCTCCACCACCTACTGCATATTGTGCATAGATTGGGAAGTTCTCGGGAATCGCACCATAGACACCATTACCGAAGACAATCTTTGAAGTTCCATCGTTGTTGAAATCAAGTCTGTAATGTTTAGATGTTGCCACACTTTCAGAGAAATCATCAACCCTTGTCCAAACTTCGTCATTGATTGTGATCTGAAGAGTATCCTGTAGAACATTTGCGTCGGGAAGAGTAAATGTCTGCCAAGCAGTATTTCCGTCACTGTTGCCGATTGTTACTACGTCTTTCTGCTCCTGCTGATAGCATTGCACAGTGATGGTGTAAAGTTTGAATGTGTAAGATCCTGTCGTTACTGCAACCCATCTTTCAAGATCGATATCTTCCACAGAATTTGCAAAGTAAATGTTAGACCCATCTATTTTCAAGTAATAATAGCCTGTCAGCCCACCTGTAACATAGACTTTATCATAAGTTTCAAAAGGTATTGGATCAATTACAGTAATGTAATTTCCGCCACTTGTTCCTGCAAGGGTAGCAGTAAATGTGTCAAGTGTAACATCTGATCGAGATTCAAACCTCATTGATGATACCCGACCATAGACCGCACATAAGTCTTTGGCAAGAACAGTAATTGGGAAAACTGTCGTGTCTGAAAGATAGAATTTGAGTTTTCCACTACTAGCAGTACGTACCCCAAGCGTATAGCCTATCAACTGACAGAGTTTCTTCACTGCGTCACGAGTAAAGGCAGTTTCAAGATAACTGTTGTTGGCTTGAGCGTCAAGACACATACTCATTACATCACCAACACCTGCGATCATACGTTTAAACCATTCGGGCTTGTCAGCAAGTTCCTTGTCAGAATTGATGTCAGCCAAAATAGTCTGAAAAGTTCGTGATGTGTACTGTATAGGATTATTCATTAGATACCTCCAAGTGAGAGGTCTAACTGACCCCGATTATTAGTGTCATACATAGGCAAATAGCCTACCTGTATATCAATATTCTGCCCATTAGCAGAAATCTCTATTTCCTTTTGAGATGTGAGCACCCTGCGATCTCTGTAACCTCTTGCCCCTGTAGTAGTAAAAGTATTGAAATTGGCAATAGCCTTAACTATATTGTAGCGGAGCAACATTTTAGAGATCTCTGATACAGGTTTGTTTTCATATTCCGAAATTTCAGACCCATAAGATCTCATATAGAACATCGTGCGATAGGGAGTGAGCAAACAGAGTTCTACATCACCCTGTATTTCAGTCTTCTGCTCGGTCTGTCCATAATAAAAGAAATGATCGATATCCATATCATTCTCCTTGTACTACGCTCTGTCCTGCGTCAGTAATAGTAACTGTTACATCTTCAGAAGCAGGAACAGTAGTCTGTCCACTATAAGCCTGTCCGTTTACTGTAATAGTTACTTTATCTCCCTCAAGTACTGCTTTCTCTCCCTCTATTTTAACACGTTGTGAGGTAGGTTGTAAAGTACCCGAGCCACTACCCGAGCCACTTACGGTAATTACCGAAGAAGAATAGCCCGAGATCTGTATATTTAAATCGCCTGCGTAGGTTGCCTTCCCACCGCACTTCACACTTGTTTTAGGAGAAGTCGTAATTTGTGCAAAAGTACAATCGAGTTGGCAACCCTGCACTGCGATATTTTTCATATATCCTCCGAATACATTTCCTTTAACAAGGAAAGTATTTCCGTTGCACTCTCTGATATGCGGTAAGGGTTTAGCCTTACCTATGCCCCGAAAGTGCAAGAGAAATACCTCTTTTGTCAAGTCACCTCAAGATGTCCGAGAGCAGTAAACTTACTGCCTTTAAGTTCTATATTGCCACTGCTTTCCACAGTAGCATCACCACATTTCACATTCACTTTATATTTAGTGTTGATGGAAAATTCCTGTTTGGCTTCGTCGTAGTAAATCTTCGTACTGTCGTCTTCATAGAAAACCTGTTTCCGATTTCCATTGTTCGGAAGATTGTCTTTGACGATAGATGTCCGACCTCTTACACAAGGCTTTGACGGATCTCCACCGAGGAAATATACTGCTACCCAATCTCCTGCTTTCGGAGAAACGTTCACCCCGATAGGTTGCTCAACATCAGCCCACACACCCTCTGCAGGAGTGAGAATCCCAAGATCGGGGATAGCAATCTGCACACGACCTTTGCTTTCGGGATCAAGATCTAAAAGCACTTTGGCAAGATAAGTCCTATCGTATCGTGTTGCTCGTGCTATCACTTCTCTTAATGCTTCATAATCGTTCATAACTTCTGTCCTGTAGGTGAGAACACATAAGCGTCAACTATTTCCAAATCACAGAAATAGCCCGAAGTTCCCATAGAGTGGGTCACACTCTTTATATACCACGTGCGATCTTTCGCACCCAATCTGTCGGGGAAGCCCTGTCCGAATGTAGCCACCTGTCCTGCAGTGACATTGATATCTCCAAACATATGCACCTTTATCGTCAATCCCGACCCCTGCGGAGCAGTAGTGATAGTGTCCTGTATAAAGAAGCGTTCGACCTCTTTAAAGGTCTTGACTTTCATTATGTTCTTAACAAATTCACTCTTGTCTTCGATAGTGTCCTGTGCTTCCCATTCGGCTTGAATTGCTTCTTCGTTCAAACGATAGGTGATAACCTGTTCGTCTTTGGCAATGTATCGGTAATACTGTGGTACTCCGTTCACATAGCGTACATTCACCGCACTTCCCTGTGAAGCGTCAAGAGAAGTGTCCTGCCAATTATAATTGATAACGTTAGCAAGACCCCCACCATATTCGAGATGGCAGGAAGTGAGGACTATCTTCTTCTGAAAGAGTTTATAAGAGAGTTTTGCAGGCTCACAGAATACTGCACATTTTGTGCCTGCTTTGGTAACTCCGATACGGAAGACACATCTCCATTCGTCTGCGAGCCGAGCCAAGAATCGGAAATCACTCTCATACTGTGCGATCTTGTTGTCATTATTGACTACTTCAGACATTCGCTCAAAGTCAATTTCTGCGTCGGTTATTCCCATTCGTACTAAGGTCTGTAAAACTATTGTTCCCTTAGTACCGACATTGTAGTATTTGCGATTTGTGCCCTCATCACCGAGAGCCTGTCCACGCATATTGAAGATTACTTGTCCGTTAGCGTCACCCGAGCCACTAGGAGAGTTTACTAAGAATTTGATAGCACCCCTCTTGTCTGCAAGAGTTCCCCAATCAAATTCAAATTCTACTCCGTTTCTGAACATACGAGAATAAAGCACATTAGGATCAAGCATAGAAATCGTACAAGTATCCATCTCACCCATACTTTCAGTTACAGTAGCCTGTATGATTCTGTCGTCGGTGATAACGTCTACACCCATATCAGAGGATTTTATCTGCCACCAAAATTCGTCAAACTGCTTTATCACGATGGTAACCTCAATTTCTTAAGCCTGTTCATATCAAAGTCATTCTGTGTCAGTTCTTCAATATTTTCAGCAAAGATATCGTAGGCTTTGGCTTCGTAACCCTCACCATAAATATCTGTTCGAGTAGCAATTTCGTCGAGTTCATCGTCTTTGGCAATGGCAAGCACTACACTGTTATCCGAATGAGCAGGAACAGGAAGCAAATCTTTAATTTTAACTGACCTACCAAGAGCATTCTTAAATGTAACATCGGGAACATCAAAATATCTCATAAGTAACCTCTCTGTCCTTGCCAAGCAGTCTGTGCTGATCCTAATATTGAAGTAATATCTCTGTAAACCTCTTCCACCTTGTAGAGTTTCGAGGTTTCGTCTAATGTGAGTTCAAGTGAGATCACACTGTGTTGTGGAAGTCCGAGTTCATTTACCATATTAGCAGTGTGCACAATGTTGCACTTAGTAACATAGTATTCAAGTGGTACACTACCCACACCCCAATAATACAAGACTTTCGGATTGTTTGCCCACTGATTCTTGCGTTTCAGCCCCAAGAAACCTCTAGATTTGTTTCGCAGGAGATTAAACTGCTCAACTATGCCAATGTTTCCCTCATACCCACGATTAATGATCGGGATCTGCAGGGAAATTTTTCGGTTTCCATTAGCACCTGCACTCACAGGAGCAAAATTGTTACCAAGTATTGGTGTTTCTGTGAAAATCACGTCTTTACTGTCACTAATTTCACCCTGTGGAATAGTGCTAGAAGTGATGAGTTGCTTATTTGTAAGGTCAAATATAAACCACGTAAGATTCATTACCAACCCCCTGCCATCTGTTGCTCTTTAATGCGATCTACGAAAGATTTGTGGATTGCCGAGCCGAGTTGCTGACCCACTGCCTGTGCGTTACCCTCTGTCACTGTCACATTGAAGACCATACTCATAGGAGCAGTAATTCCACCCATAGAGCCTTTGAAAGCATAGACATTATCTTCGGGATCGAGATGTACAACCTTACCATCTTTAGTGATAAGACCATCGTGTACACTCTCACCACCTGTGAACGATCCTTTAAATTCTTCCCAAGCACCGAGAGCATTGTTCTTTGTACGGTTTCCATAACTCTTGTAAATATCTTTCATTTTCTCCCAATCGTTACCGAGAGCAGTCCAATCACCTGTAATAAGATCTTTTATCAACTTGCCACTTTGTGCAAGTGTCTGAATTCCCAATACCAATGTGTCAACTGCTATAGCCAATCCGTACATTCCTGCCATCAATTGCCCACCTACGAAATTGCCGAGCCACTTGAAAGCACCTTTTATTCCACTATTGTCGTCACCAAAGATTGAAAGCAGTCTGTCAAACGAATCTAAGATACGATCGAGTGGTGTCATTAAATTCTTGAGTGATTGAGTAAGACCCTCAAAGAATGAAGACAACGAATCACCTATAATGTGTACTATCTTGTCGAATACACTATAGAGTTTGTCTAAGACTGTGCCAAGACTAGCACCATCTGAATTCAAGGAAGTCCAAGAGGAGAGGAGATCTGTAAAGAAACTCAATATTTCAGCCCCTTTCTCTATGATATACTCAAAAGTAGGAGCAATTTTCTCAAACATTGTTTCAATAGCGTCACCCAAGAGCAGGGTCATAAATGAGATCTTGACCTGCAGGACAGATATGAATTCGTCTAAAGATTTGAAACTAGTACCAAGTCCTCTCTGCAGGCTATCAGTGAGGAGAGTAACCACATCTTTGAAAGTCTTCCACAGGGTCTTGCCTACGTCTATTACAGTTTTCAGCACGTCGGCTACTGCCTGCCCCCATTTCGCAAAGAGAGTACGATGATCCCTTACCCAATCCAACATCTTCTGCAGATATGGCATAATCTGTTGCCGAATCGGGAAGAAGAATTCTTTGCTCATTATATCGCCTGCGATCTTGAAAGCCTGTCCAATTTCGGGCATATTCTTCATTACAGACTTGAAGCCTTTGACAAGCAGACCTATTTTCGCAGTAGCATTCATTATTCCTTTTGATACACTGCTACTCATAGTCTTGCCGAATTTATCCATTTTGTCACCCATAGAAGAGATGGATTTATTCATAGCGTCGACTGCTTTCTGAAATTTCTTCACGTCAAAGGGAAATCTTGCTTCGTCTTCCATTTATTTATCTCCTTTCTCTTCTGTGGCTTTCCTAACTTTCTCAAACAATCGCCAAGGCAACTGCAAGAAAAACTGTGCGTCAGTGAATGTGACACTACTCATATGCAATGCTTCCATAAGTAGCCACTCTTCACTGATATCTATGGCACTAAATATGTACTTGAGCGGTACTATGCCATCTAGTCCGCTTCGTAATCGAAAAAATTCGTCAGATCTAACTCTGCCGACCATCTTCGTTTACATTTCATACATACACATTCTGTCTTTCCATAAGGAAGTGACAGGGCTTCCGAGAGTGACTTCAGATCACTGAATGACATCTTTCGGAAGATCATATCTCCATAGGCAACTCTATCTTTGTCAGAGATGTCTTTGTCGTCTACTTGTTTAATGCATTCCCTGTATACCTCAAACTGCATTTGTGTTTCGTCGTCGGGAAACTTGTGGAATGCTTTTATGAGATCCCTCACCAATGGTCTTCTCATAAGCAGTTTTTCAACCGAGAAGACTACTTCCTGCGTCTTACTGTTATAAATCTCTATGCGACTGCAAGAGAATGACACGTCTGTGTTGTCCACAGGGTCATAGGTAGGGAGTGAATCTGCAAATTCACCTGTGTGGTCTACTATGTTACCACACTTACATTTGTATCGACCCTCAATGCGGTCTATACCACGTGTGAGAGCCATACCCGATACTGCCACTGCATAGACTGTATCGAATGTAGCATTTTTATATGCTTCACGGATAATAGATTTTTCTTCTATATCTCCAAGACTACGAGTAGCACACACCGCAAAAGCGAGGAAAGCCGAATACATATCTCCATTCGAGCCGATCTTCTTAACTTCTGCGATGTCTGCTCCCGACATTTCACGGAGTTCAACATCTTCAATCTGTTCTCCGTCTACTTCAATTCTTACAGGTAATTTCATATGACTTCTCCTTTAATATGAAACTTAGTTTACAGGTGTGATATCGTATGGAAGCAGGGTAACATTGATAGAAGCATAAGTTGGGCTTCCTGCGTCGAATTCGTTTTCAGAGAATCTGTTGCATTCTACCTGCGACCAAAGTTCTCTGTCGTATTCTGTACCATCTGCGTCACATCTGATGATAGTAACGTCGTGCTTTTCCTTGTTATGGAAGAAGTCTTTAAAAAACTTTCTTGTCTTGGTGTTGCGACGAGTTTCGTACGACAACTGTACTTCGGGCATAGTAGTTACACCCGACTGTACCTTGCGGACACGATTGAAAGTAGGTACATCAATAGTACCATTTTCGAGCGGTACTTCTCCAAATCGGGTCAGACCCTCTATTTCTTCGCCATCGTAAAGTACTCTGATTTTTCCTGCCATAGATCCGTTTTGCATAATAATCCTCCAATATATTTCCTTTTGCAAGGAGAGTATCTTCCTTGCGTTCTAGAGGTATCGGTAAGGGTCTAGCCCCACCTCATTTCTCCGAGTGCAAGGAAAATACCTTTCTTGTTAAGCGATGGTCTTGTAGATAAGACCAACACCTACCTTTATAGAGCCTGCAGGAGCAGGGAACATAAACCATATGTCGATATTGCGTTCGCCTGCCTGCAGTGTAGCAACACTGTTATTTGAAGCGTCTGCAATAACCTCAAATGCGTCTTCGGTAGTTGAGAGAGATCCGTCGTCTTTCTCATACTGTCCAAAGGTTTCACCCTCTTTGGTAGAGCCATTACTGCCCGATCTCCAAAGTTTGTTCATAAACTGCAATACTGCCATTCTATCTTCACGGACATTGGCAATAGTGTTAGGTGTATTCTCACTGTCCTGCAGAGAATCAACACAAGAAACCTTGATGAAGTTTCTTTCGATAACTGCATTCGAATAGCGGAATTCCACTGCAGTAGATGGGGTGAAAGCATTGCGGAGTATGAAACCTTTGCCTTTCATTTTCTGAATCACATTGATTCCTGCGTCTGCAAGATCTGTACGATTTTCGTCTTTGTCAGCAGTGTATCCGATTACTGAATTCACACCTGCAAGTGCACAATTCTTACGAGCAGGAGAAGAGTGAATACCATTCTGTTCAATAGAGTAAATCCATTCACCCATTACGTGACCTACACAAGGGATCTCACGATCGGGAGCAACAGGAGATGTACTGAAAGGATTCGGTACACCAAGCCAATTGCCGACAACAAGAGCATCCACTTCATCAGACCTCTGAAAGAAGTTTCCTGTATTTATCATAGACTGCTTCGTAGCAAGTCCATACTGCACAACGAGCACTGCAATCGGATTGTCCTCACGATTGCGACAATACTGCTCCAATGCTGACTGCACTTGATCGTTTGCAGTTTCGCAGAGAGCAAGCAGTCTGACAGGCAATGTGTCAAATGCGTTGAAGTAAGGTTTCCAAGCACTTACGTTAGCAGGCATTGTACCTGTAGTACCACCCGAAAGGTAAGCCAATACCGCAGTAACAGGAAGTATTTTATCAGTAGTAGTAGCCGAAGTGTTAACCACTACCTTGATGTAAGAAGACTGCTCAAATACCTGCGATACGAAATGATCGGGATCGTTAGTATTGAGAGTACACCAAACTTCACCGAGTGTCTTGTCCACTTCTGATATAATACCTGTAAGAGATTTGCGGTATGTCTTGAGTTTGAAACCAACACCCTGCAGTACGTAATCTGCAACATCAGCCATAGTTACTGCGTCAGCCACTGTAACAGTCTTTGCACTTTCAGAAAGAGCAACTACTGTAGTGAATGTATCAGTACCTGTACTGCTTCCTACGTAGTGAGCACGTACTATGTCACCTACGTGAAGCCCTGCACAACTGTCTACAGTGAAAACCTTAGAAGCATAGGCGGAAATGGCAGTTTCAAAGTAAGCACCCTGTTCTACTGCAACCCCTGTGCGGTTTGCAAAAACACCATATTCATCTTCACCTTGATAAGAAGCCTTAACAGTAAGAATGTCTTCACTATCGCCATTCTTCAGAGCCAAACTAGCCTGTACTGCGTCTGCTCCTACAGGAGAGAGAACAAAAATAGATCCCGAAGCACCTTTGAGGTTAGCAAAGAATCCGTTAAGACAATCCCAACCATAAGCATTTTTGTTGGTCTGATCTCCGAAGATAGCCTTACCCTCAATATCAGATCTCAACTGAAATGGTTTGTTGTACTGTCTGTCAAAATAGCCGATAAGTCCTGCTATAGAGAAATCTGCAGGCTCTACCGATCTTTCCTTTTTGGTGGGAAGATTAGCACCATAAACACCAAGTCTTCTCATTTTATTTCTCCTTTATTTCGAAGTATTTAGCAAAATCTCCGAGATTGACATTTGTTACATCAAGTGTATCACCCTCTGTACCGCAAGCGTTCCACTTGTACCACTTGCCACCAATCTTAAATTCTCTAGGTTGAGTGGCTAAATTTTTGGCATAGGTTCTACTTTTCTTAGTTTCCCCGATCCCTTTACTATTGTCTGCCATAAGTATTCCTCCTGCAAACTGATTTTAATATTATAAGCCACAGAGGGCTGAATATCCAAATAACTAGATGGCTCTGTGTCAATGGCACTATCAGTCCACTCAAAGGTGAATCTCTTGCCATTTATCCAAAGCCTGTTCTTTTCCAAGAATCTTCGCACATAGGTCGCTACTGCCTGTACCATTTCGGGGCTTCCACCCACGATTTCCAAGCGGACTGTCCATTCTTCAAACTGTGTACGCTCCTTGATATAAGCGTAATTGCCAAATACCCTATATTCCTCACGTCGAATGGCTCTAAGGTCGGGAGTAGGTGAAGTAAACCAAAGCACCACAGATGGCAATTTCACGTCTTGGTCGTAGTAGCCAATCCTAATAGGTGTATCGATAAAGCATTCCCCATCGAAATCTTCCAAGATCCGTTCTCCATCTTCAGTGTCTTCCAAAGTAGCCAAATCTCCGACAAGTCCTTTAATCTGATGTCGGTATCCGTTAATGAGGAGCACTGCACCCTCTACCACATTAGTGATGTCGGGAAGACGTATCTTGCGATCTCCTTGCTTTACAGAAATTTCACCGAGAGGATAATGAGGGAGTTCTATGCCCAAGAATCCTCGAAGTATGTCCTGTGGGAGTTCGTCAGTCACTGCTCTGATGTCGTTTATTATGAGAGTATCAGCATTGTCTGAAAGGATCACAATATCAAAGTATTCAAATGGTCTATATGGAATGGTGACAGTATCGAATTCTGCTATAGGCACTTCGATCAATTCACCATCAACATCTACTGCATATTTAGCCTGCTTCTCCTTTTCAAGGATCGGCACAGGCAATCTGAAAGAGTGTGCATTAAATGCTATATCTGTGGCTTCACCATCATCTTTTGCTACAAAGTGGATACGCTTTCCGTATGACCCTGCAGGAATAGAGATCTGAAGACTAGCAGGGAGATTGCCTGTATAGTCTTCTATTTCGCAGAGAGTAACTTCGAATTCTGTATCCACTTCTTCAAGGGAAGTGAGTGGGGCAATTAATCTTTCCATTCACCGCTCCTCAAATAACGATTTATACTGCGTGTCATAGCACTATCTCTTTTCTTAATGTCCTTTAATACACGTTTATAGGCTTCGTGCATAGCAGGTCGAGCAGGAAGTCTGTGTCCGTCTTTATAGGTACAACCATATTCGTGAATGAGCAAAAGTCCGTGATTGTCGATCTTGGAATCGTGATGCTTTCCTGTCATTCGCACCACATAACCCTCTTTTGTACGGAAGACCCTCATTCCCTTGATGTAAGTATGTGCTCCCTCAAAGCCCAAGCCATAAAGAGGATTTTGGGGCTTTGCATATGCTAAGCGGATCTTGCGTGCTATCGTACTGTCAGCAAGCGGAGTAAGTTTAAACTCATTATTGAGCAGACCCGATCTCCAATATGTAATAAAATCGTTAGCGTCACGCTTACGCATACTTTCTATCTTGTCCTTATAGATTCGAGGAAGTCTTTTAATTCGGGCTTGTACTGCCTTTACGTTTTGGCTATAGGTCATTTCAATGCGAAAGTCACATAGGTCGGAATGTTATTGATACGATTGGCAAATCCAACCTGTGCTACTTTCATCTCCTTGCCATCTAAGGCTACTGTCATTCTAGAAACGTCGAATTCGTCGAGTATCAAGTCTTCGAGATCCAACATACCCAAATCTACCCATTCTAACGAAGATGTGTAAATCATCGCAGAACAACTCTCGGACAATCCTGCTTTTGTCAATGCCTTTTCATCGGGATTGACCTGTATAGGATAAGCACTCACTTGGAAAGACTTTATAGATTTCTTGATGGTCGTGCCGAGAGATCCTCTTTCAAGATCTTTCTCCTGTCGCAGGAAGAAGTCTAATTTCTGACCCCATTCCCTCACAGTGTTGCGGACATCTATTAAAGCCTGTCGTCTTTCCAAATCAGTTCTCATACTATACCTACCACGTATTTCTGCAGGAGTTGATAAGCATTGCGATCAAATTCCTGTCTTACGTCGTGATACTTGCCACGAGCACCATAATTTCTGCCATAGCCCTGTACGTTCAGTGAGCCACCACCTGTACTAGAGCCAATAAAGCCCAAAACAAATGAAGCAGTGAGCAGGACACAAGCCCTATGCACATCTGCAAATTCCCCACCATAGGTGTATTTTACTTTTACGTATTCACGGAAATCACCATCTGCATAACCCATCTCTTTGTCAATGCGAATGATGTTACCCTCTATCTCCAAGATGTCCACTATGCCACGATGTGAGAAGTAAATTCTGCCTGCCTGCGATCGTACCTGCTCCTCACATTCTGTCACTTCCAAAGGAGCGTAGCGGAGCACTATCGGCTTGACCTGCTCTTCGAAAGTCTTGTCTATAAAGGCATCCGATACGTAATCGTAGACCTTTACTTTCAGTGGGCTTTCAGTGATAGGCTCTTCACATTCTATAGTGTCCAAGCCAATTTCCACAATCTTGCCATACTGTGTGAGATCCCCCACGTGTACACCATTCGGGTCACATTCCAACTTTCCGTCGGCTACTGTGCCCGATTTTACTACCAAGTGGGTAGTATTGAGTTCATACTGCTCTAAAAGTTCTCTTACTTCAGCGTGCATTTAACTATTACCCCCACTATCAGTATGACTGTAGTCACCGATGTCGATATCGCCACAGTCTTCCATATTTTCAATGATTGATTGCATTCGGTCAAAGATTGCTCTAACTGTTTGCAATTGTTCTCGGAGTTGAGATAGAGTAGATACGTGCTCTGATAAGCATTCTCCAAGTTCAATATTTGTGTCTTTTGCTTGTCGATAAGTGTCTGCATATCGGTCGTTTGTTCTTCTAGCAAGTTCAAGGTCAGATCGATATCGAGCCACAGATTCGGAAAGATCTGTGTTTGCAACTGTAAGGGTGTGGACTCTATAGGATTGGATTCCTGCGAGTGTACAGGAAGTGAGAAAAAACATACCAATAATAACATTAATAATCTTTTTCCACACATCATTACCCCTTATAAACTTCACGTATATTGATAAATTCTGTGAGCATATCCCGAGTGAATTTGTCACAGAGTTCCTTAAACTCTTCACTAGAAAAGTAAGGATCTTCCATTCTTTTCAATACTGCATTAAATACGAGTTTCTGCTTGATAGCCACGTATTTTTCATCACCACGAATGATGTGATTGTAAAGTATGGCTTCTTCAAGCACGTCACACATCTTAGAAATGACGTATTTTGCTCGCCATATGTCGCCACAATTCATAGTAAAGTCTGTAGTAAGACCCTCTGCAGAAACGTGCAGGAAAGACATCTGCTGACGCATAATCTTTCGCTCATTTTCTTCAATATCAGCCTTACCCAACTGTACTGCTTTAGTCTTAATCTGCAACTTGCCTGTACGAAGCAAGATGTAACCCACTACCATTATGATGAGCAGGAGCAGTACACCATAGAGAGAAGAAGCCTTTTCAACGAGAGCAGGTAACCAATCCATCTTCAACTCCTAGAGTGTGATGTCACCATCGTCGTATCTTGTGTATTCAGTTGAATCCACTGTGATTGAATCTTCACCAACTGCTGAAATGGTTTCTTCTGAAATGCCTGTTGAAGCCCCAACCAATGCTTTGTCTGAAGTAGTCGGAGTTTCCACTTTTGTGTAAAGAATGTCTGTACTATGCTTCCAAGCATAAAGTGTTGCTCCTGCCTGCGGAATGTTCGAGAGAGTAACAGTATTCTTCTTCATTCCGTCTTTTCCCTCTGTAGGTGTAACTTCTACAGGGTCTGTATATGCTGATACATCAATAGTAGTTTCGTGATCGTCTTCAAGTTCAGCACCACTTTCATCAATGAGTTTATTGAAGCGTGATGCTAACTGTAAATTCTGCATCATTGGATTTGATCGGTCGATAGCCTTAACAAGTGTATCCGAAAGTTTCTGTTCCATTTTTTCTTCCTTTGGTGTAACCCATACCTAAAAAGTCTGCTACCAACCATTGTGGAATAAGGGCTACACCATCTTTTATTTCCACGTGGTAACCATTATAATCAAATTCTGCATTAATAGGGTCAGAGGGTGTGCTATCGGGGTGGTGCATCCGCCATAAGGTTTCGTCACGCTCCTCTTTTTGCTCTTCTCTGACCTCTATTTGGGGAATGGTCACCTCTTTTTTGATAGCAACCAATTCCCTGCGTGTAACAAGTGCCATTATTTTGTACGAAGTCCTCTGTGCATAAACGATGTGGCTTCGAAAGCGTCACAAAGTGCGAGGTAAGACTTAACCATAAATGGAATGTTGTCGTCTGTGATGGCAAGTGGTGTCATTGTTACTAAGCCACCAAATTTGTCACCGCCTGCGTTGGTATATGGTACTTTACCAAGACCTTGATATTTGTCCAAATCCCAAAGCATAACAGTTTCGGGAGCAACACCACCTGTAGCCACGAGTGGCAGGTCGTTTGCCATAGCGTCTGTTACTGAAGCAGTGATGTTAGGGTCAGTAAATGTGCCACTAGCAACCAATTTGAGTGTAGGGTTCTTTACTGATGGGTCTGTGGTGATTTCAACACCTGTAACATCTGAAACATAAGTACCTGTTCCATCGTATGTGCAAGCAGGAATAACTGCAACGAGTTTTTCAGTTCCTGTAGTCTTAGAACAATAGATCTTGTAGTAAGAAGCATTTTCAACTGCAGTCCACTGAAGTTTTGCACTGTGAGCAGAATCTGCCCAAGTGTCAGTAACTTCTGTACTTGCAAGTGTTTCACCATCAAGAGTGATGGCTGATACTTGGAAGAAGTAGTCACCTGCAGGAACAGTACCTGCACCTGTTTTATCAACAGTAACTGTACCGATAGCAACATCGTTACCACCCATATCTGCAACAGGGAGGATCGGAATATCACGGTATGTAGCCAATCTCCAACCACCATTGATTTCTACGTGTCCGAGAGTACCTGCATTACCCTGCATAAGACGTACGTTTGTCAAAAGGCGAGAAACGAGTGACTGCATTTCGGGTGACATCATCAATACCTTGTTGTGTCCTGCTCCATTCTTACGAATGTTAGCGTCGATCATATCATCAAGGAATGAGAGGTCTGTAGGCACTACACCACCACGTGCTTCGTTAACACGGTTTGTCTTGATGATCTTATCCAAACCATCGAAACTGTATTTGTTAGAGCCTGCATTACCGAATTTGAGGGCATTGATAATATCGTATACGTGTGCCTGCAAGTGGTTTTCCATTTCTGCAGTAGAAGCGTCAATAAACTTCTTAGAAGAATCCTGCAGGAAGTTAGTAACTGCACCCTTTCTGCGGAGGATCTTGAGTTCTACAGAAGCACGTTCGTATGATCCCTGTGATGTAGGTGTAGTAGCACCCTCACCCATAAAGCCACCTGCACGAGGTAACTTTGTCAAGCGGTTAAAACTGTGAAGTTTCTGATTGTCAAATTCGGGCTGAATTACTGCCATTTCGGGAGAAAGTCTTACCACTGTGTTAGTGATGATTTTCTCAAGTTTCTCGGGGATAAGTGCTTCTCCCGAGCCTGCCTGTGATGTGAGTGCTTTCTGAATAAGTGTCTTACGCTGAGCACCTAAAGCGTTGTACTGATCGATTAAACCTTTCATTTTGGTTTCTCCTTATTTACTTAGTAAAGAGTGATGTGAGTACGTCAGAAAGATCTCCCTCTCTCTGTGCGTTCTGTGCACTCTTGTTTACAATCTGTTCCAATCGGTTAAGGATCTGACTGCTCTTATTTACAGGAGCAGGTGTCTTAACCAATCCGAATCCCTCAATCATACTTTCAACTGCGGAAGTAAGAGCGTCTACCTTACCCTCAAGGCGAGCGTAATCTGCAGATTTCTGTACTGTCTTAGACTTCTTAACCTCTCCCTTAGAGAGAATAGCCTTAAGGACTGCAAGAGCCTTTTCAGTGTCTGTGTCTTCTGCAGTAAGACGTTCTTCTGCGTCGTTGTTAGCAACTTCGTCGGGAGTAGAAGATTTCTTTACCTTGTTAGGGTCGTCACATTTTTCTACTTCTTCCTCTTCAGCAGGAATGTCTGTACCAACATCTTCTTCGTCGGCTGAAGCCATTACTTCATCGTCGACTGTTACTTCTTCAGAGATTTCCTCTGAATCCAACTGTTCAAGAAGAGAGCGGATATTTCCAAGAATAGCCTTCTCTTCGGGTGTGAGGGATTTATTTACCCTTGCCTGTGTGGTTTTTTTCATTTTGCCACTCCTTGTAAGTTTGCCCACTTTGAGATTTCAATCTTCAGATTGGTAATGATCTTATCAGTACCACGTGAAGCCGAGTATGGACTTGCCATATCGGTAGAAGACCCCTGTACAAAGAGGGCTTGATTATTTTTAATATACTCAACCATAAGGTCAGAGTATTCTCCTAAAACCGATCTTATTTCCACCTCAAGGTCTTGAGGATCTGCGTCTTGCAGGTCTGTTACTACCGCCTGCAGTGTCGGGAGCAGGACTGCCTGCAGAGTGTCGGGGTTGATGTCACAAGGATCATCACCATCGCACAACTGCTCACGGATAGTCTTGCGTTTTGTCCATTCGGGTGTTTCACCGAGAGCCTTATAAACTGCGTGAATAACAGAATCTTGATAAGCAGGCTCGGGTACTACTACTACACCCTCAAGCACTATATCGTCGATAATGCCGAAATTCTCTTTCTTTTCCACCATTCCATTTTCATCGGGAACATAACCCTCGATCGAGAAGCCCTTGCGACGTGGCTTTCTATAAGGTGGGAATCCGTTCAACTGCTTCCAAAGTTTGTCGGCAGTTTCGAGAGATTTCGTATCTACATTGTCACTTTCATCATATAAACGGAATTCTACAATCCAATCACCCTTTTCATCAAGATGGAAATCTGTAAGAATTCCTATGTCTTCACTAGCCTTAACTCCGTGAACGTCAGCGTAGAGCAGGATATCACCCTCATTACACTGTCTTACAATACTGTCAATACAGTGTTGAGTAAGACGTTCTCCGTGCTGATCGATACGAGTACCACTAGCAATTCCGCATACATAACGATGCTTCACTCCGTCTACTGATTTTTCAACGAGAGAAGCATCCGATTGTCTTGTATGAATGGAAATCTTTTTCATTTAGAACCCCATATTTTTAACTCTAGGAGTGGATCTCATATCTCGGACTGCCGATTTCTCCACTCCTGCAAAGTCTGAAATCCAATCAGAGAATTTTTTGTAACCCGATTCAATTGCAGGTGTGTAGGTTTCGGGATCAATACTCCTACCGTATGACATTTCTTCATTCATTTGCTTTAATGCTTCTAATGCAGTAAGTCTTTCGTCACTATAAGGATCAGTAAGTTCTCTGAAACGTTCTACTGAATCTTCAAACATATCCTTTTCACTAGTTAGACCCTTACTGTGACCATCATTACTAAGAGCAGGTCTTGGGTGGCTGATTTTGTACTGATTGAATTTGTCTTCTTCATTAGCCAACTCGTCTTCATAATCATAGATTTCATCATCAGATGGTTCGTCGTCTTCGGGGAGATTATTCACAACAAGATCTGCCACATATTCTAATTCGTCACCACTCAAACCATATGTGGTTGATAGATCGTGTCGGATAGCCTGTACGTCACTATCTTTATATGTAACAGGATCAATGCCATATTCTTCTTTTAAGAAATTCTTTTCTTCGTTATCGGAATCGAATTTAGGGGTTTCGATAAGATCTTCCTGCTCTTCTTCATCGTATTCGTCATAATTGTAAATAGAAGCCCAACGATCTATTATTGCATCTTTCAATCCGTCGTGGACTGCTTCAACTGCGTCTTTGTCGTCAGTATCACCTGTCCATTCCTGCATAATACCTCTGACAATATCTTCTATTGCTTCATCGTTAGGAGTAGAATTTCCGAATTCGTCTTCGTCTGTATTACCTATCATACTAATTCGTGTATCATAAGCACCTTGATAAATACTATCACGAAGACCACCACTGTTTCCATAATAACCATCCACATCTTCGGCTTCGAAATCATTAGAATCTTCTTCGTCAGAATCAAAACCATATTTATCATTCATTGTCTTTACCATAGTTTCGTGAGCGAGAGCAGTGTTTAGACCATCAGCAATAATTTTATCACCACCCATTACCTGCCACTTACCTGTCGGGTCTTTCACCGCCACAACAGGAGTGCCTGCTATTTCATATGCATCTTCACCATCAATTGTGGTGGCAGTAATATCTTCAGTAGAATAAATAGTGTCATTTGGAGTTTCAACAAGATCTTCTTCAGTGATTTCACCATATTCAGTGTCTTCGGTAGGAGCAGGCTCTTGTGCCTGTGAGGTAGGTTGAGCAGACTGTCCTGTATAAGGTTTCCAAGACCCATCTGCCTGCTTTTGCCAATCACCATCAGCACGATGGCTGATGTGTCCTGTTTCATAAGCCTTTTCTATGAGGATCTTTTCGATACCTTTCAAAACATCTATTCTTTTCATACTTTCCATTATAACACACCTTGTGTCTTCTGTCAAGTATTTTAGTAACCTTTTTTATATTTGTCTGCAAGAACATCTATAATTTTCTGTGTCGGGTCAGCAGGAATATCGTACCAACGATCTTTGACACGTTCCCACCAATCGGACTGCATAAGAGCAGTTTCAAAATCCACATTATTCTTCTCTGCTATGATAGTCAATCGTCTGACTGCTTCGTGTGCGTCATATGTTCCCGAAAGAGCAAGCAAGATATAAGCCTTTTCAGCAGTTCCTGTTTGTGTCCGCTCTGCCATCTTGTCTTCGTTGACCTGCAATCCCTCTACTATATCACAGGCTCTGCTTACTGCAAGATAGAAACCTGTCAGATATTCGGGAATGAAACGAGAAGAAGCACTATTGGTGAGATCCCTCTGATGTTCGGAAATCAGATCCATACTGAATGTAATATAGCGTGGCATATACTCTTTCCAAAGAGATTTAACGTGCTCACAGTTCCACGGATTCCTTTTCTGTGGCATAGTGGAAGAGCCAACCTGCTTATCGGTGAAAACCTCTCTCACCTCTCCTATTTCAGAGCGTTGCAGGTTTCGGATATCGTCTGCAAGATTGGCAAGAATACCAAAACAGATGTTCACTTCCGAGAGGAAGCGTACCATACTGTCTGCAGGAATAATCTGTGATGAGTATTCAGCCTTAGCCATCTGCAACCTGTGGAGCACTGATTTTGAAAATTCTACAGGGTCGGGGTAGATGTGAGCCAATGCACTATATGTACCTACCGCACCCGACATCTGACCTGCACGAGGAACAGACATATCAATCACTCTGCAAGCACGACCAATTCGGCTGACGTATTCAGCCCACCACCAACCCATAGTCATAGGAATAGCATACTGTCCGTGTGTGCGACCGATCTGCTCGGTGTAGCGGTATTTTAGCATCTTATCTATCAACAACTGCTCAAGACGTTCCAATTTAGGTAAAATCACATCTTGCATAGCGTCATAGATCGCCATTCTAATAGCAGTGTCATAAATGTCACTGCTAGTCACCCCGAGATGAACAAAAGGCTTTGCTTGGTCGGGCACTTGCTTCTGTATCAAATTTACTAAGGCTTTGACTTGATGATGTGTCTTCTGCTCTTCTTCATAAACGTCTTCAGCCTTGACCTTAATAGAAACAGGCTGACGAATGTCGTGTCGTTTGCAATGCTCACAAAGGAGAGCCATCTCTACTCCGAGCATATATCTAATGTTGGCTTCTTCTGTAAAATAATCGTGAAGCGGACTTGCTTCCTTTTGATACCTACTGTCGATAGGCGAAATGTTATTAAAATCCATAAAAACTCCAAAGAGCAACTAGGAGCGAATTACTATGGTGGGAGGGTGATAGTAATGGGGATGCTCCTAATTGCTCTATGTTTAAGTATACACGAAATAGTTAAAGATTAATAAAGCCCAATTCTTCAAGTCCTTTTTCAAACTCTTCACTAGGCTCGTCGTATCCGAGAGTTTCCACTACTCCGATATCTTTTTCACAGATCGTGTATTCACCATCGGACTGCTGACAGTAGAGAAGATCTCCACATCTCATTATAGGAATAAGCAATCCCTGTCCATCATCATTGATCACTGCCATTATCTTCCTCCAACTGATCGTCTGCTCCTGCAGTCATAGATTTCTTACCACGACCGCACACTACGTGTACTTCCAAAGGTCTAGAAGATTTGTGCATATCAGCCAATTTATCACCATATTCACGATAAATCATCAATGCCTGTACCAATTCACCATTAAGAGCACCTGCTTCTTCTATCTCTTTTTCGAGTTTCTTACATTCCTTATCTTTATCTATCATTTCATTCTTGAAATTTATGAAATCTTGCCGACTTTCGTCAGACGGTAATTGCCACTCTCTACCATCAGTAACTACAGTTCGAAGAAACTGCTTCTCCCTGTCGTTCCAACCATATTTATCACCAATACTCTCCATCCACTTATTGCCAACATATTTCTCTAATTTCTTCGTAGCAGTATTGTGTCGCTTTCCCGATTCGTCATACTTTGCCTGTATTTCACTCTTCGGAGTATTGTAAATGTCATACTTAGCAATAATACCATTCTCACGCTTCGCATTTTCATAGTTTTGACGCATATTAGCCAACTGCTTATACCGACTATCGGGATATTCCTCATTTCTAGTAAAGTAAGGAGATTTCTTCAATTCATCAGAAATATATGGATTATCGGCAGGCTCAAAATATTCACCATAACCACGATGATAATCAATACCATAATTGGTAAGTCTAGGCTCACTATAATCGATTTTTCGGAGATAATCTTTCAGTTCCTGTCTTTCTTGTTCGGGAAGCCTATTTGGTACACCATACGCATAAAAGCCACGTATTTGACCATCGTCATATCTACCAACCACACTATTCATTTCATCATCAGTAAGGTTATATTTCTGCTTGATTTCAGAAGCGATTCGCTCTCTTGCTTGAGGAAGACCCTGTATTATTTGATTTCGCCACTTATAGAAATCGTCAAAATCCTTGTATTCCTTTTCAGTCTTGTCAACCTGCGTCTTATAAGACTTCTCCAAAGGCTTTCTCTTGTCGAGGAACATCTTCATAGTAAGAGTACCTTTCTTACTGTCCTGTGCTTCTCGCCATCGTTCATATTGTCCTTGAGCAGTACTTCGCCAAGTAAGATCCAAATCATTCATAGGATCATTAAGATAGTCTTTGGCTTCTCGCTTGATGTAGTCTTCATTGTTGTAGTAACTATCAATCTTTGCTCGTTCTGCTTCGTCGGGGAGTTCAGACCTGTCGATATTTATAGAATCAATGAATGGATTATGACTTCTCCACTTTTCACATTCTTTATACAAGTCTGATTCTTCCCACGCTTTTTTTACATCATTATTCCAATCCATTCTTATCTTTCGATTGTTTGCGTGACCAACATTTCCATTTTTCACTTTACTGAAGAAATCTAGAATGTGGTCTTTGTAATACTGCTTCGACCAATCTGCAATTCTTCGATTGAGATCCTGTACCAAAGATTTAGCCTTAAGTGCTGATCTATCTCTTACAAATCTCCAATATTGATCGGCTTGTAAAACTGAATTGCCATTTGCATCTTTGACATCATATTTCCAATAGCCATTAGGATCATAGATAGAAGCACCATCAACATCTTTAACTAGATCATATTTTTCCTGTGCTTCATTAGACACATCTCTTACTATAGCGTCTGCAGATTTATCAATGTCAAAATCTCCACCCCTCTGCACAGATTTGATATAGAAAGATGGACTTCCTGTGAGAAGTTCAAATGCTATATTACGATTTCCGTGTGCATATCCTTTTGTATTCGGGTGGAACATACCAATAGAATTGTCCATATAATCATCACGTTCAATGACGAGTTTAATAGAACGTCTTCCTGCCCCGAAAGATCGTGTCCAAAACGAAGAAGCATAATGGTCTGCAACATCTTCAAACGAAGTAATGGCAGTACAACCTGTAAGTTCGATGGTATCAATTTCTCCTGCGAGTAACTGCTCGTATTGGGAAGCATCAATAGTCATACCACGATAGAAATTCGGAATTCTTTCCCTGCTCATATCGGGATGCTTGAGTTTCTCCTGTGCAAATTTACGAAGACCAATACCTCTTATCAATGACTGTGCATACATACCATCGGACAACTGCTGATCGTATTTCGCTAATTGTCCGTTCTTCATTTGATTGATTGGCTTCCAATCGGGAGCATTAACAAGAGCCACTGCAAGTGCAGTAGCGTTTGTGGTTTCAGCACTACCCCAATGTCCACCCTCTATTGGGTCTACTTTCTGCATAAGTTCATCATATGTCTGATCGGTAAGTCCACCATCTTCAGTAAATTTGAGTTTGACATCACCATTGCGAGTATGGAGTGTGGTATTCTCAAGAGAAGAAGCATCACCAACAAGATCACTATTATGCAAGATATGGTAATCTTCTTCAGTGAATTCCTGTTTACCCTCTGTCTTGATCTTAGTATCATTACCCTCTTGAAGTTCCTTAACAATCTCTTTTACTTTTTCAACTTTTTCAGCCCACTTCATAGATTTAGGGTCGTCTACTCCGTGAGTGAAGAGTAAATTGTACATTCCTGCTTTCGTCAACTGATAAAGACCTTTCTCACCATAAACACTCAAAATATCTTCAGCGTCTTTACTAGACTGACCCTCAACCTCTTTCTTTTCTGCCTTTCCATCACCATCAGAATCAGTCTTCTTTTGGGCTTCTTCAGCGTCTTTCGTTCCTGCTTTTGCCCAAGAGAACGTACCTGTCTTAACCCACTTCGATCCATCGGGTCTGACTTTAGTTTCACCTATCTGATATGGCTTACCTGTAGCAGGATTGATAGAAGCCGAAGCCTTTTCAACAGGAGATTTCTGTGCGAAACTGTCCTGCAACTTCTCGATATCTTCCTGTGTCCAATCTGAAACATCTTGTATTTCGGGATTTTCATCAGTACGAGCCAAATAGTAGTAACTCGGCTCACCATTCTCGTCGGGGAAGAGTTTTTTCGGATCAGTTTCGTTATTTCCATCTGCGTCTTTTGTGTTCCAATATTCGGGATTCCATTTTGACTGACCTACCACCTTAAAGCCAAAACCCAATGCAGGGTTAGTATAGAGTTTGACAAGATCTGCTCCAACACAATCACATTTTCGCACACCATTTTGAATAGCAGTGTTGAGAAGATCTTTGAAAGTTCCTTTCTCTGTAAAATTATAGTCACCCTTATGAGCAGTAGAGCAAACTGCAGTCAGTACACCTTTTTTGGTAACTGCACAAGTATAACTGCCATCGGGTGTCATAAAATATCGAGCACCTTTCAAATCGGGATCGTGCATACCACGACTTGAAACTCTCAATCCTTTCTCGTTTTCAGCACGCAGTTTTTTAAACTGATTCAAGAAAAGTTCTTTATTTCTAGTTTCCACTATATTACTATCATAAATACGAATAGGATCTTCACCAAATTTAGTGCGGAAATCGTCTAGAGCAACCCATCGCTCCATAGCCTTATTCCCGACGCTACGAATTCTTGGATCGTTCCCTGTATCGGCTGACCCTCGTAACCCGATATCCACTCCTTGTATGTCGGACTGTCGAGGAATTCCTCCACTATCTCCCTGTCCACCTGCGGATTGTCCTTGATTATCTGCTCCCTGTTCTCCGTGTAGTCCATTTTCCTGCTCCTTGACCCTCAACCAAGAGCCATCATTCTGTTTCTCGTAGGTGTAGCCATCAGCCCTCTGCCTGCGAGTTCCAACTTTATAAGCCTTGTATATTCTCAATTTTTGGTATAACGATTTCCACGCTTCATTAATTGCCATCTCCTCAACTTCAACTTGATAACCACACTGACAACCTATCACCTCTGAAGCAGGAGCACTAGGATCGTGTGGATACATCAGTCCAATAGAAAATGGCTGATTAAAGAGGACTTTCTCACCATCAATAGCCTTGTGTGTCGGTCGTGGGATCTTCACGAGGTGATCGTGGTGTATCCATTTCTTAGTAACACGAAGCCTGTTCGGATTGCGAGCAATCAACTCTTTGACATACTCTGCCTTAGACAGGTCAACAGAGGATCTGACCTCTGTTACTGCTATCATTTTTGCGTGAGATGTAGTGTAAGTATTGAACGTGTCTTTGACAGATTGTTGCATTTGAGCAATAGCCTTTTCCGTGTCATTCGGATTCTCAAGTATCGCCTGTCTAAGACCCCGAGTAAGAGTATCACGCAGGGTATCTGTAATCATTTTACCATCGTCAGCACCCTTGCGGACTGTTACATTCGGGATAGCATATTCGGGAAGATCCACTATCCCATTCTTAATACTGTCTGCAAAGGCTTTCTTCATACGACGATTGGACAAGTCACCCATCTTCTTAGAAGCACGAGCAACATTGTCCTGCACGATTTCCTGCACTACCTGTGCATAGGTCGCACCCTTGATGTCAACCCCATATTTTTTAGCCAACTTCTTTAAAGTAAGACGAAATCCTGCCATTAGTCTTCCTCCTCATAAGGCTCTTCCAAGATGGTAATAACATCTAAGGCTTCCTGTGGTGTCTTAGCGTTCTTCAAGCCCTGCAATATCTCTCTCTTCATTTCATTAAAGAGAAGTACCAAGTCATTCTTAAAAGGAGCAACGAGTTCTGCTTCTTCCTGTCTTGTCATAGGTTGAATTATCACATCAAGCCCCCTTGCTGATCGCCACCCATCATAGCCAATGGATTTTGTGTCAGATTGTTTTGAGCACCATTCGGCTTGTTAAATTGATCGTCGGGATAAGGATCTTCACCCAAATCCTTAGTTCGGATTTCATTAACACTAAACAATCCTGTCTGCAGTTTCTCACCTGCTTCACGGATCTTTTTAGCGTCAGTATTCTGCTGATCGTACTTGAATTCATAACCATCTCCATAACGGAATGGTAATATTCGCAAATTCCAAAAGTTTTCCAAGTTCTGAATAGTAGGGAAAATTCCCTTATAGAGGTCGTATCGTTCCTGTGTTTCAGAGGTTTCACGACCACTTGTAGCGTCAGAGCCTGTCAAGTTTAATTCTGCATTAGAAGCCCCGAAAACAACACCAACCTCTTCACGTATCATTTTCTGACGTTCATTCTGCTGACCGAATGTGTCTGCACGAGAGATGTCAACTGCAACAGGAGTACCGTGTCCTGTGATGATTCGGACTGCTTCTTTACGATATTCATTAATTTGTTGCTCAAGACGCTTCTGCTCGTCTTTATCGAGTGGTGTATCAAATTTCTCACCAATAGCACCCATTACACTGTTATCACCGAAAGCCAAGAGTTTGCTAGGCTGATTAGATCCGTCTGCCATCACTGCACAACGTTCATCAAACATCAGACTTTCAGCAACTTTGTTAACCAATGCTTCAAGTGGTACACTACCATAAGGATCATTCGAATTCGGAGCGTATCGCAAATACTCAACTTCATTTTGATAGTATAACTGTGGATGCAAATTATCAGCCAACTGTAAGTATGCTACAGGGTCACCAACAAATTTTCCTGTAACAGGAACAGTGCTTCCACCTGCCAAACAGTAGACATTTTCAATTCGACCCATCTGTACCTCTTTATAAGGTACTGCGTTTCCGTGTATATGCAAATCGAAGACTATTTCCTTTGTCAAGTCTTCGAAAGTCTGCTCTTGATTAGGTTGACGAAGCCAATCTTCAATTTCTGTACATTTGTCTTCATTTGCGGTCTTAATTCTGCGTGACCATCGCAGGAGAGCACCATCAAAATTAGATAAATCCAACTTGACATCGGGCAGGTAACGCATAATCTCCTTTAAACAACGTACCCGAATACCAAATTCTTTAGGATTCTGTCCATCATTCTCTTTAAAAATCTGTCTGAATTCCTTGAGAGATTGGGCAATTCTGTCTTCTTCCTTGCTCTGTTTTACTACTCTCCAAGCCATACCTGCTACACGATTCATACGACCTGTTACTACACCGAAAACAGGAGCACACTTCTGAAACATTGCCAAACGTTCTGCTACTGTAAGTGTAAAAAGAGGGATTTCATATTGAGCAGTCTGCACTTTACCCTGCTTGTCAACTGCCCATCTATTCATTACCGCATACGGATCTCTGACAGTAATACCACGTCTGTTTTCACGATTTTCGATATTACTAGTTACAGGAGATTCCGCCAATTCCATTCCGCCTAATGGTATCATATACTACTCCAATTTTCCTAAGATTCTTCTTGCTACTGCCATATAGACTTCAGCAAACAGATAATGGTCTGCTCCATCGCCTACCCAATCGTATTCATTACGTGCTTCATTGAAAACACGTGTCAATTCTTTCATATGATCATAATAATGCTTAATTGTCTGTGCATTTCGGGGCAAGTAGCACCTATGCTCATCAAATTTAGCCTTTACACTATCTATAAGTTCAGTTCGGTTTACACTTACCGACATATTTTGCAAATTCAAATTGTCCTGTGCACGAGCCGATTGGAAGAAACAACGTACCCAACCTTTCCACTGTGCAACTCTCTTAGACAATCTCTGCTCGGGCATTGCGTCTATTACTCCTGCCACAATATTGAAATTATGACAAACCCAAGCCAATTCTTCCACGTCACGTAACTCTCCAAAGAAAACTGCTTTCTCGCTTCCGTCGGGTAAGATTTCATTAACTCTACAATGAAGCACTGTACCAACGTCGACCCCTGCAATACAAGGTCTTTCACATTTGTTAGGAAGTATATAATCTGAAATGCACTGATTGAGAGTATCGTCTGTGAATTTTGCTCCCTTAGGAGTATAAGGAAGACCAAGATCGGAATTGTAGAAACGAGCCATTGCTTCATCATTCTCAAGACCCTTATTAAATGCTTCACAGAGGTCTGCTATAGAAACCATTGTAGAGAACATCTTAGACACGTGATAGAAAGATCGAGTAGCACTAGGATTCTGTGCTATCCACTTACCATCAGCCCTAAGGTCAAGAGGTTTTCCACATTTACAGATTGCCAATACATCTCTCTTGAGATTTCTATCCCATTCAGCGTCACGGAATGTCCACACATTATCATCAACCTGCTCAACTACGTGCTCAAAGAAATTCGGGTGTACCCATTCCCCACAGTGAGGACATTTGACAAACCACTCATATTGCTTACTCTCTTTCCACAATTTGTGGATTCCGTAGTCTGTAATAGTAGGGTTTGCAATAGTAAACTTAGTTCGATACTGCGAAGCCGACAGACGATCGTCGACCATAAGTATATTCTTTTGGTCGCACCTGTCAAATTCGTCTATAATAGCGTCGTCGGCAGGGAATTCAGCAAATGAAGATTCGGAATTCGATCCTACGAAAACAATAGTTCCTGCCCCAAACTGCTTCATTGTAATATTATCTGCCGATTTGGTCTGCTTTACGATATCTCGGTATTTCTGTGTATTCTCAATAGTCTTATCCATACGCTCCCTAACGAAACGACCAATAAGACGATCAGTAGGAAGTACGTGGAAGATATTTCTACCACTGCAAGCAAGAGCGATCTCTCTGCAGAGTATGTACTCCGAAAGACCACACTGCGTAGACTTCATTACCCCTGCGTCGGGGCTTTCGTCTGCGTAAATCTGCTTTAAAAATGGATTATTAACGAAATCAAGGGGCACTCCCCTATGTGTCCTATGACAGGACATCGCAAAGAAAAGAGGAAGCCATTTATGCATTATCGAATTGGTAAGTGCCAATTCATTCTGACTTAGTGCCAAAGAATGCCCCCATATTTTTCTTATAAAGTTCTTCATCAGCCTTGTCTAACGACATAGCCACAACAACAGATGGTCGAGGATCAAAATTTGTATCCTCTCGCCAATTCTTTCCACGATTCTTGAGCCAAAACATAGACCCTGTACAACCCGAAGAAGAAAGACGTGCTTCGTGCCATTCTTCTACTCTGCTTTCAGCGTCTTCCAAGATCTCTTTGTATTGTGGGTCTTTCTTATATTGCTCCCAACGTGACCTGCCGATGGTTTCTCTGATTAGTCCTGTATAAGTTGGAGGTTTCATATCGTAGACATCTTTAATAACGTCGCCATCATCATCACGTACTTTAGATGGCTTTCTCTGAAAATAAGCGTCTACCAATTCTTGTACTTGTTGAGGAGTGTACTTCTTATCTTGTAAGGTTACGTCTTTCATACTTTTATTATATCACAGATTTTGTTTTCTGTCAAGTAAGCAGTAGCAATTAGAATAGCGGATGCCACGTCGTCTTTAAATTCTTCTCCGAAGATCTGTGTGCACCTACGAATATGAGCAGTCTTGTCTTTCTTGTCCTGCGGTCTGCAATCCATAATCTTCTTCCAATGTGCAACGTTCATAACCTCACAGGGAATTCCTGCTATAAGAGAAATCCCCATAATCTTGCCTGCACACCAAGCCAATTTCTTTGCGGTATTATAATTAAAAGACAAATACTGATCCTCTACCACCACTAAATCGGGCTTCCATTCTTTCATAAGATCATAAACTTCTTCCAACGCAAAAAGCCCACTGTGTTCAACAGTGAGCCTTTCGGTTACAAGAGCAATTCCTAATGGTTTTGCGGTAGACGGATCTACCCCCATTACTCTCATTCTTTCAATCTTTCGCTCAAGAATGCTATGAATAATGCAACTGCACTTACGATTCCGATAATGAGAGTAACCCCACTGTCAATATCGGCTTTTGTAGCACCACCAATGATAAGCGAGATAACACTGATAGCAAGCAGTATCCAAGACACTATTCTAACAACCTTGTTAGTGAAGAATGCCTTAATCTTCTTCCACATAAGCGATCCTCCTATTTTTATTTTATCACGTCTTTGAGAATTCGTCAATCTCTAAAATGATTGGACTACCCTCAAATCCGATTGACCCCCTCTGTATTGTATTCAATCCATTCCCTTGCTTCCTCTTCAGAACAGTGATTCTTCTCCATATACCATTCTATCATTTTAGGCTTGGAATAGACTGCTTCATTATTGGTAGTAACTCCAACAATACAACCATCATAATCTTCACTCTCGAAGACTATTACATCTTCATAGCCGAGATCACATAAATCCTGCCTAGTCACGGATCACACCCCCGAGCACATCAGCCCATCTCTCGGGATATCGGCTATAGTACCATTTCTCCCGACGCTGATTAGTCCATTTCTTATGGAACAGACGATCCCAAATATTACCCAAGATTGATGGAAGACCCACCAAAGGAAGATAAAGCCAACCCAAGATCAAAGACTGCTTTTGATGTCCGTGTTCGTGACAAATCGTATTTACACAATCCCTGCCCACATACCATTTATCAAGAATGATGTAATCTCCGAGCGACACACCACTACGAAAAAATGGTTTGAAATAAACTGTTACACGACCATCAAGTGTCTTCCTGCTTGATTTCATATAATACTTGCGTGTGAGCAAGAAACCTGCTAAATTCTGCGGAAATTGCCAAATCCACTTAATAATCTTCTTCACGATCAACCCCCAAGTCTTTCCAAGTAACACCAAAATGCTTGTGTGCCTTGTCCAATCTATTACTCAACAGATCGTAGAAATCTTCTTTATCTCTCCACATCTGCTCAATCTTAGAATGACATTTGCCACACAAACATACACCATTTACAGGATCTAATTTGAAATCGGGAAATGTAGACTGCTTGAGCATATGGTGAACAGTGAGATCCTCACTCACGTGACAAATCTCACATTCCCATTGTGCATTGATAAGTACTTGCTTCTTGAATTTCTTGTATTCAACAGTATTAGCCATTATCGCTTCCTCAACGCACCAAGCATTCCCTGTGTGGATCGCCAAACGTACTTCGCTCCATCTTTAGTGTAACCATTCTGCTCAAATACGAGCATATCATCACCCTGCTGAATAAGGAAAATAGCCACGTGACCATACTTATTGGCAGATGTTGCCCCGAAAACAACGACATCTCCACAGGCAGGTTTAGTCACCTTGCGGAGATGCTTCTTTGTAAGTGGCATTTTGTCATACTTGAGCCAAAGATCTTTCGCTCCACCATCTTCACCAAGACCCTCTAAACGAGGATTTCCCCAAACATCTTTGTTGTATTGACGGAATAAGTCAACACACTGTGCTCCACATACTCCGTCAAAGTCAACTTTCTGACCTTGATATTTATTACAAAACTCACTTAACGTCATTTTGTTCCTCACTGTCCAATTTGTTACAGTAATCGTGATATGAGCAGTAAGAGCACTGCCAATTCTTCTCGTCATAGTCACGTTTCGGAAGAATTTCTTCTTTAACACATTTCTCTACGATCTGACAAGATTTGATGATGTCTTCAAACTTGATAGGACAGAATGTAACTTCATCAGTTCCCATACGTTCAAGTTTCAGACCCTGCTCGCATTTGCTGACTGCAAACCCGATGATATAACCATTGTCACGACCTGCGTACAAGAGCAAGATCTCTTCGAGCGGATAAATGTCTTGATTGAGATAACAACAACACTGCAGGAGATTCTCAACCTTTGCTCCATTTTTCTTTATCATATCGAAACCACGACCATAAGTAGACTTCCATTCAACTGCGACATATTTGCCATCGGGTCTTTTGAAAAGATAGTCCATACGACCGCTAAATTCAAAATCCAACCCATCGGGCTTCCAAGCAATAGGAATTTCAGATCCATCAATATTCTGAAGTTCATAACCCTCTTTCACCAACTGTGTAGTGAGCAATTTGTCCAAATAATCGTGAATAAGATCCCCAACATTACACTTGAACAAAGCAGGAGCATCCATAGGATTTGTCTTCTCTGTATGAGTAAGATCAAAGAACAAGACTCGTTTACATTTGCCAACGTGCTCCTGTTCTCCCTTTTCATTTGTACATTCAGCACTGATACCGCTCGGATACCAATGTTGTTTCCATTCGTGCTTCTCGTCGGAAGCCAACATCTGATCGTAAATTAACTGTGGTAAATTTAAAGTCATATAACACCTCTATTCTCTAGTATACGTAAAATGCTCTTCGATTAATACCCTTTCTCTCGCAAAGGAGAGTATTTTCCTTGCACTTGCCTGCTCGGGAAGGCTAGAGTGCGTCTGACCCCTCTTGAGTGCAAGGAAGACCCTCTCCTTGCAAAGGAAGACCCATTTTTTGGGCTTCTGCTTTCTTCTTATGCCCTGCCTGTACTCTCAAGATATTCGCACACTTCGGACAATGCTGAGGATCACTATATGGTCGATACTTCGAAATGAAGAAATTCTTGCCACATCTGATACAGATCTTCTCCCTGTCGATCCCCATATCCTGTCGCCACTGTCTTTCACAGGGTGTACACATAGTTCTTTGAGCACTGTATTTAGTAAGAACAAATTCTCCACCACATCTTTCACAAATACGCTTGAATCGGAGCGGATATTCCTCTTTCTTCCTGTGTTCTATGTATGGGAGAGTATCGGGATCGGGCACTTCACGCACCTGCACCCGATACCCATCAGTCTGTATCTGCCAAAAGTGTTTTCCGTCATTGAGGACATTACCCCTAAGATCATAACCCTCCACCTTTTCGCCTGCCTTAATTCTGCGGTATGCTTCCATAGGTTTCATATCTATCTCCTCTGTCGCACTCTAGCGACACCAAATTCTTTTTCAATAAACTCAAACATCTTGAGATCCAAATTTACTGTAGACACTGCCCAATCTCCACAATAGATGTTAGGAGATCCATTACATTTCGGACAGAAAGTAAGGAATTCATCTACTTTGTCGTCGAAGATCTCCACTACAAATCCCTCAAACTGCTCAATTGGGAAGATCTTCTGCAGGACATCGCCATCACAATAGAAGCCGAAAGCATTTCCCTTTTTCAACACATCTTTGTATTCAGCCAACTGTCTTGGGAAGACCACCACAGACCGAATTTCGTCGTGGAAGTCAACTGTTACAAATGCCATTGGATCACCTTTCTTGGTAGTAGTTTCACGAATTTCAATTACTTCACCTGCTTCCTTGATGTATTTGCGGAATGATTGATCGATAATACGACCCGAAATTGAGTAACCCACACTCTCAATTTCATCAGAACGAGTAGGCTTATACTCCTTAAATGCTCCTGCCATCTTGAGATATTCAACTGTTCTCTTGTTGCAAATCTTATGCGGAAGCCTGTTATAGAAATCATCAGCATTTTCAAATGGCTTCTTTGCTCGCTCTTCCTTGATTGCCTGTATGATCGTATCGGACACAAACTTGATACCATTCAGACCGAGCAAAATCCTGCCATCTTTAGCAAGATATTTGTTCTCACTGACATTAATGTCGGGATATTCAACAGGAATTCCTCGCCTGCGACACTCTGTGAGCAAAATTCGTCTTCGCATAGCAGTATCACCCACATTATCTGCTCCATTCAAGAGTTCAGCAAAGTATTCAACAGGATAATTAGCCAAAAGGTACATTGTCCAATAGGAAATCAATGTATAGCATACTGCGTGTGACAAGTTCCAAGAATAGCGACCTGCTTTTTCTATGATTGCCCACACATCTTCGGCTTCCTGCTCTGTAACTCCACTATGCTCTACTGCTCCCTGCACGAATTTCGGGTGAAGTTCATCAAGAATTTCTTTCTTCTTCTTGCCGATACCCTTGCGGAGAGTGTCAGCCTGTGACATAGTAAAACCACTGAAATCTCGGGAGATCTGCATCATATTCTCTTGAAAGAGTGGTAGATTGTAATATGCCATATTCGGCAATTTCGGGTGTACAGGATCTGCTTTTTCCTCTCCCCACTTGCGAGCAATGTATTGGTCTGTCATTCCACTTTCCAAACAGGCAGGTCTACCGATAGCATTCAATCCGATCAACTCTTCAAAATTGTCGGGGTGAAGTTTCTGAATAAGCCTTGTATAGGAATGGGTTTCGAATTGGAACGACCCTAGAGTGTTGCCTGCATTGAAACTGTCGTATGTCTTCTGATCGTCGAGCGGAATGTCCTCTATCTTAATACCTATCTTTTTACAGGTTTCATCAATAATAGACAACTGATTTACTCCCAAGATGTCATACTTCACGAGTTTCAGATCGTCTAATGCGTACATATCAAATGCACACACAGGTACATTGGCTGAAGCACCACTCTTGGAAATACGAGTAGCAACTTCTCCCCATTGGTCTATTACTACACCACTTGCGTGAGCCGACATAGATTTTGGAAGACCCTCTAGGGTTTTACAGATCTTAACAAAATCCTCATTCCCCTCTTTTATTACCTGCTTGTGGAAACTGTCACGAGTGTCAAGTTCGGCTATAGTAGGCACAGGGGCTTCTGCAGGCACGAAATCCATCAAAGATGTCTGAATACCTGTAGCACGAGAAACATTTTTGATTACATCTTTCGAGCCTAATGTCATATAAGTTCCAATCTGATAGACATCACCAAATTCCTTTCTCATAAATTCCAATACTTTCGGTCGGTCTTCGGGTTTAAAGTCCAAATCAATATCGGGTGGAGAAATTCGGTCGGGATTCAAGAAACGTTCAAAATAAAGACCCCAACGAATAGGATCGACCTTAGTAATTCCATAGAGCATAGCCACAAGCGATCCGCCTGCCGAGCCACGACCCCAACCCCTAAGGCTCTTGAGATCATTGTCTACAAATGCACAGATCTTGCCTACTGCTTTAAAGTAAGGCAAGAAACCGTTGTCATAGATAACTTTGAATTCATATTCTAGACGATCCCTATACTGCTCCTCATTCTCAATATGGTGATCCCATAAGTACATATCCAATCTGCTCTGAAGTTCCAAGATTTCCTGCTCCCTGTCTACATCAGATTTCGGCAGTTGCCAACTGTCGTGAGAGATGTCATATTCTTCTATCTCCGACGCTATAATATCTGACATATCTAAGAGTTCCTTAGAAAAGCGATCAGCTAATTCTTTGTCTGACAATACGTGATAACCCGAGCCATTAAATTTGTATTCTCCGACTTTCTTATTCATAGAAATAGCAAGAGCCACTTCGTGTGCGTATTCATCATCAGCATTCAAGTAATGGCTGTCAGTAGTAGCCACACAAGGTCTGCCACTGTCCACACAGGTCTTCAAGATCTGCTCTTCTTCGGGAATTCCGTGATTCTGTACTTCGAGATATACCTTGTCGCACCAAAGTTCCATTGAATTTACCCAAGCCCAATCGGGATCACCCTTAAGGATAGACTGTGAAAAATAACCCTGTATGCACCCTGTCAAACAGATAAGCCCCTTTCCGTGCTCCTTTATCATAGCGTCGGAAATTCGGGGCTTCCTGTAGATATTATGTTGTGCAAGATTGTTGAGAGTAATTAGATTCTTATAACCCTCAAGATTTCGGGCAAGCATAATCAAGTGATAGTTCTCCTGCCCACCTCTTTCGTGATAAAATTCACACCCTAAGATCGGCTTAATTCCTGCATTTCGGGCTTCTTTCCAAAATTCTACCACTCCTGCCACGCTTCCGTGATCGGTAATAGCACAAGCAGTATGACCCATCTCCTTGAGTTTCTTCATAAGTTCTTTGGGCTTTATCAGCCCATCAAGCATTGAGTATTCTGTATGTAAGTGGAGATTTGTCATTTGCCTGTACTCCCGAAGCCATTATTACCACGATCACGATTACCAAGTTTTTCAACATACTTGAATTTACAACGAATAAGTCTATGAGGAACAATCTGCACAATACGATCTCCCTTTTCTACAATCTTCTCTTCGTCAGATGGATTGTAAACGCAAGCAAACATCTCACCTGTGTAATCGTTATCAATTACTGCTTCAATAACGTGCAGACCCTTTTTCCTCATAGTAGAAGATCGTGGCATAAGTTCAAACCACAATCGGTCGTCTGACTGAATGCAAACCCCACTAGGAACATTGATATTCGAATGGGGAGCAATCTTCGTAGTGCGAGAGCAATAAAGGTCATACCCTGCGTCACCTGTGTATTTGTGATCGGGCTTCTGACCCAACCCATCATTTGTGAATTTTACTGTGTGTGGATAATCAAGAAACCACTCTATTATTTTACCGATTAACTTTCTCATATTGTTCTCCAAAATTGGTCTACGTCGTATTTGTTACCTGTGTCGAGTACCTCAAGAGGAAGATACTGCTCAAGTTCCTTTTTCAGAGCAATAGAAGCACGGACACGAGAAGCAACTATTTCATCAGTGTCTTCCTGTCTGCCATCTATTAACGCTCTCTTCTTTAAGCGGTCTGCAATTACTACAGGATTTGCCCAACAGTAGATTACACGCTTGTCCTGTAGTGGTAGGATCTTGGTGATCTGTTCCACAGAACGTGGGTATCCGTCAATAACGCAATCCCTGTTCTGCAGTGTTTCCCATACTTTGGCTTCAATAGCGTCATTAAAATCTTCGGAGAAGTCCTTTTCCTTGATTGACGCTTCCAATGTCATACCCAAAGAACGAGCATAAGCCCCTGTACCCAAATATGGACACTTGAGTTTCTTTGCAAGTTCCTTGCCAATTGTTGATTTACCCGAAAGTGGGTATCCTACGATAAAAATTTTCATTTGTCTTCAATGCTCCATTCGTCGTCAGAACTAGGATATTTACGGAGTACGATCTTACGAGAAGAATCGCTAGATCCGACAGAAACTTCCAATGTTGCCAATTCTCCACCTTGTATAGAAGCGGAGATACTGCCTATACAAATAGGCTCTTGTGCGTCAGTCTTACCGAAATACTGCGGTCTGTCTTCTGTAAAACGCTCGAACAGAAAAGCAAACTTTTCAGCCAATTCCGATGTTTCATTAATAAATGTTATCTTATCCATATTTCACCTCTAATTGTTAAGTATACAAGCAATTATTGAGCATTAATCTCTTTAATCACCTGTACTGTGCGGTCAAAGTCACACGGTATCTGTACTTGATCCCAACCAAATCGGTTTTTAGAAACGTTAATGAGGAAATTAGATCCATCATTCTCTTCGGGATCTTGCTTCCTTACTGCTATAGCAACGTCAGCGTCAGCCACCATAGCATATGCTCCTGCCTGCTCATTTGCGTCGGGTACGTCAGATTGCAGGGCTGATCGTTTCAACTGTGAAAGACCTATGACTGTAACCCCAAGCGGACACAACTGATTCTTAAGGGTCTTTGTAATTTCTGCCAACTGCTCCCATCTATCCATTCTAGATTTCATTGTAATCAACTGTATGTAATCTATAAAAATGAAGCGGATCTTACGTCGCAAAATCAGAGCCTTAGCCACTGCCACTATCTTATACAGATCCCTATCGCCTGTGATAATCTGCAGGTTTCCGTGCATAAGAGAAGAAGATGCTTCCACAACCTTGTCATATTCAAACTGTTCTAGAGAGCCTGTAGCAATCTTAGCCGATGGTACTCCACTTCTCATAGTGATAATCTTCTCCATTATCTCTTCTTCTGTCATTTCGAGTGAGAAGAACAAACATCTGTACTCGTCTACAAGATTGTTGATGAAATTGCAGGCTACTGTGGTCTTTCCGTGACCCGAATTTCCCGACAAGAGCACCAACTTGTTAGGATTCCAACCCAAAAGTGTATGATTGAGTGTCGGGAATTCCTTAATTTCCACTCCCTGCACATCGGGATTGTTAACACGATTATTAATTGCTTTCATAGTGGAGCGGACTATATCCTCACCATTCTTAACTTCTATATTGTCTGACACCTTGAACAGATCTTCCACCAATTTCGGAATGTTGGTAGGATCTGCAGTCTTGAGAAGTCTTATAACCACATTTGATTCTCCGTTCTTGCGGACAATCTCTATAAACTTTGAATAATTCACCAAGTCCACACTGTCTGAAAAATCTACGTGGAACAGAGTAAGTATAATCTGTATCGATACCTCTTCGTGCGACGCTATGTATTGGAAGATGGACTGAAAGAATTCTCCTGTGAAATATTCGGCACGGAGTTCTCTGACACAATCCAACTTTGCGTTATTCGAGCACAATGCATTTGCAATAACTATCCGCTCTGCATTGATGTCGTGTCTTTCGTCAATTTTCAAATTGATTAAGGCTTCATCGCTTCCATAGGTCTTTGCGTACCAATCCCGAGCAAGAGCCTTATCAGTAGCCGACATTCGGCTGAAAACATCTGCACTCTCCTTAAGCATTGAGCACTTTCCTGCGAGGTCAGCCACCGAGCCATATTTCGCAGTAAGATACCATTCAAAAGGATTCCAACGTTTCTGCTTATCAAACTGCCCTGCAAGAATACAATCATCGGGATCACCACTCTTCAAGGCTATGACTTCCAATGACAGATCTTGTGGGGCTTTGCGTACAATTCTGTCCAACCAACCCTGTCCACCAAGATCTCCATCGGGGCAAACGATAATCTTCTGTATTTTAAACTGTTCTATTTCTGCCCAACCATCTTCGTGGATTTCCGTACCGCAGGCACAGATGGCATTATAGCCTGCCTGCACTGCCACCATTGCGTCGTGATAGCCCTCGAAAATATAAAGTTCGTCTTTGCGTCTTACAGTCTGCCAACCCCACATTCCACGACGGAAGAATTTCGAATTCTCTGAAGAAGTCTTGTATTCCTTATGGTCGATAGGTCGGAATGCCATCTTGTAGACACCCTCTTCATCATAGAACGGATACACGATAGAATTGTCACATTCTAAGATTCCAAGATCTCTAGCCTGTGCACGATCAAGTCCTGCTTTAGAAATCCAATCTCCGAAATCTGATACATATCCTACGTGGAAGCGTTTTGCAGTTTCCTCTGTAATGCCCCTGTCCTTGAGATATTGGTGATAAGGAAGATCGTCAAACAGTTTTGTAATGGCTTCACGCTCTGTATTGAGTTTGATACCACACAAATCTGCCCACACTCTTCGGGCTTCAAATTTCGGAATCTGTTTAAATTCTGAAATGAAATCTACCGCACCGCCACCTCTCTTACAAGAATAACAGTACCATACATAACCATTGTCCTTGCGAGAAACTGTAAACGACGGATTACTGTCGGGGTGAAATGGGCAGGAAGCCCACCACCGATTTCCTCTTTCAGTGAGGACAATCTCCTGCTCCTGCAGGTATTCAAGAAAGTCTTTCATTCAAATTCCTCACTGTCGTCTTTGGGATCTTCATCTTCTTCGAAGTCTTCAATAAAGTCAAACGGATCGTCTAAAAAATCCTCTGCGTTCTTACCTGTCCGCTCTTCCAATTCTGCAGTTCCTTTTGGTCTAATCATAAGTCTACCACCTTTGCTACGTTTGATTTAAATACCTGCTGAATCTTGTCAGCATTGTTTATTATTTTATCTTCCTGTGTGTCCTGCCACACCTTGAAGATATAATGTACATTCATTACCCGACTTGTCCGCAGGGCTTTCCTTATTCTAGGAATAGAAACTCTCATAGCGTCTATATAAGACAAGTCAAACGTGTGTATTTCACACACGCTATCAAAAATCTGATATGCTTTCCAAAAATCTTCATCAAAGGAGCAGTCAAATGCATAATCTGACTTGATATAACCATTCTTAAAGAGAGGTAGATACCATTCTGCATTGTGTTTCTGTCCTTTACTATAACGCTTCACCGCCTGCATAATCCGCATAGGAGAAGCCCGAGTGAGCATATACTCAACTGTTTTAAATTCAGTCTGCTCAAATCCCAATGTTTTAATAAGTTCTTCACATTCTACTGTCATATCTTTTTGTATACACAAAAGGCAGGGTGATTTACCCTGCCCTGCAATCATTCAATAGGGATAAGTTTCTTCCCCTCTTTCCGAAAGAATTGTGGCTCTTTGTAGTAGATATCTCTATCTGCGTACAACTGTGAAATCTGCTCACACTTCTGCCGAATATCCTTTTTCAGACGTTCAATTTCGTCTTTGGTGTGGATATCGATCACCACATCAATTGCCCTTTTCATATTTGTACCTCTTAAAAATAATGTCAAAAGCATACCCAATACGAGTACTCAACTTCTGATTACACAGGGAAACCAATACTCCAAAGAAATAACGTTCATTACTCTTCTTAATACTGCCCCGAGTTCTCTTTACCCTACTAGCCATCTACACCCTCCAAACTCAATACAGTGGTCTTCCTGCTCAAACCATCATATTCAAATTTGATAACTTTCAGTATCTGCTCCAAACAATCTCTGCGATCCATAGCCTTGATCTTACCTACTGTATTCTTGGCTTCCGAGAAAGCACGAGTGCGAGCAATAAGATAGACATAGATTTCAGAGAAATACTGATACAGAGCAGGATACTGACCCAACAATGTGACATATTCCTGTGGATCGATAGTCAACGACTTTTCGTGTGTCGGTATCGATCCAAAACAAATGTCACGGATTTCATCAAGGGAAAGATCCATTACATTGTCAGTGCTTAATTGCATTTGGTAACTCCTTAGACTTCTTGATAATCGTATCATTGTCCATTTGTAGTATACCACAGATGTACTTCGAGTAACCCTCAAGATAAGGCACAAGCCTACCAAGTGTTTCTGCATAGATGTCCTGTAAATTGTAATTGCCCGAATGCATTTCTTCTTTCAGATACAAAGCAAATTCCAAAGCGTCAGCAATCTGTACAATTTCTAATGTCTGTCGGTCTGTTCCGAGATTAACACCCATTTCCTGTGCTCCGAGTTCGTCTATACCTGCACAAACCACCTTGCCCATAGCACGACGAGTGAGGAATGGTATATCACCTGTCACCGCTTCGGGAAGATCGTGCATAAGACCCATCTTCAAGCAGTATCGGGCTTCGGCTTCATCAAGACCTACACTGCAGGCTAACTGATAAGCCATAAGACCAACATAAAATGAATGCTCTGCCACATTCTCATATCGATTACATCTTTCGTAATTCAGTCTTCTGACATACATCAAAGACCTACTCTTTTTGAGATCCATCTTTTCCATTTTTCTTCTCCAAGTATTTCTCAAATTCTTCCATAGCACCATCAACATAGGCTACCATATTGGCTCTTCCGTTGAGTTTCACATCTTTATAGGTGAAGTAACTACTACTCTTAGTAATTACACCTTTAGCAAGCATTTCATCGAGAATTTCGGAAGCCCTATCTATTCCCCTACCCCAAATAATCGGAACAAGAGCAATCCCATTAGGCACTGCACACTTGTTCTTTACCACTTTGACCTTGCTATATTTACCAACCTGCTCGCCACCCTCTTCTATTGGGTCGCCAACCTGTCTTACGTCAAGACGAATAGAAGCATAGAATTTAAGAGCCTGTCCACCTGTCGTGGTTTCGGGGCTTCCAAACATTACACCAATCTTCATTCGGATCTGATTGATGAATATTACTACTACTTCCTGTTGAGCGATCTTGGAAATAGTCTTTCTGAAACCCTGCGACATCATACGAGCCTGCAATCCCATCTGTGCTTCACCGAAATCTCCTTTCAGTTCTGCTTCGGGTGTCATAGCCGATACACTGTCCACAATAATCAGTTTGATACCCCTGTCCACGAGCATTTCCAATGCTCTCCAAGTTCCCTCTCCTGTGTCGGGAGTAAGGTGTATCCAATCTTTATTGGCTTCTCCCTTAATACCCATAGTCTTGAAATATTCATAATCAAGAGAATTTTCATTATCTATGTAGCCAAAAGGAAGACCCATCTTCTGTGCCTGCACACAAGCCGACATCGCAAGAGTAGATTTACCACCGTGCTCTGCTCCGTAGATTTCAGTTACACGACCTGCAGGATATCCACCTATCTTTAAAGCCCTATCGAGAGCGATAGAGCCTGTTGGGATAACATAGGAAATAGGAGCAGGATCTTCAATGCCGACATCTTTTTTGACTTGAGCATAAATGCCTGCTATATCGATTTTAGTTTCCATATACACAAAAGGGGATCTTTCGATCCCCAATCCTCCTATTTCTTGAGATATTTCTCTGCTTCAATCTGCACTGTGCCTACACTGTTTTCCGACAGGAATTTAATATAGTCACGACCATCAATCTGCTCAATCTCTGCAAAGGTCTTACCCTTATGCGTTCCAAATGGCATTTTGAATTCCACGTCTTCAGATGGCTTCTCGTCGGTAGTTACCTTTTCCATATCGTCAAAGGATTTCGGCTCTTCTCCGTGAACAGGAGATTTAGGCTTAGATGTTCCACCTGTCATTCTGCGACGTGCTTCCTCTTCTCCACAGAAAAGATCTAAATCTGCAGGAGCAAGCACTTCCAATTTCGGCAATTTTTCTGTTGCCTTTCCCAAGAAGAATGCACTATAGGTGGTATCAAATCCCTTACCCTCTTTAGAGAGTTCGAAATCGATATCAGATCCATTCTTTTCAATGTACTTTGCTATACTGCTAAAGAAGTCTTCTGCTCCTACTACATACAAGACCATCTTAAGGTCATAAACATAAGCAGGACAAATGAAGCGTTTGCGGACAGGATAAGGAAGCATTTTGTTTTCGGTAACTCCCTTTTCACGTGCCACTTCATTTTCAGCACAACACAAGCACCCTGTCTTGCCAACACAGGCAATTGTGCTGAAGAAACGCTGATTTGGAATAGACTTAACTGAATGCTCCCAAAACGATTTCGGGGCAAGCCATTTTTCACGACCGATCGTGCGGTTGATGTAATCTACTGCTTCCTCACGTGTCATTTTCTGTTCAGACATAATCTGTTCAACGTCGACATCTTCAGTAAGGAATCTGACTCTCTGTGCCTGTGTGGTGAATTTGAATTTCTTAACGTTTCCCTCTTCGACATAGCCGAGATTAGAGGTTACACCACTTGATGAATCTGCGAAATCTCCCCACATATTACACCCCCATATTGCGGATAATGGCTTTTGTAGGTGATGTACCTATCCAAAAAACAGGGGCTTTGCCATCTGTTTCCAATTTGTCGATGAAATTCTGCAGGATATCACGTGACATCGGATCGATATCAGCCATATCAGTCTTGTCCAAGATGTCGGGAGCAAGATAATCTGCAAAAGAAAGAGCGAGTTTTGTCGGCTTGTTGATACGAATTGCGTGAATGTAATCTTCATCACCGAATGTGAAAATACGACGTACGAGTTTTGTAACTGTAGTCTTCTCGGGAGTAACTTCACGACCGCAAATCATTGAGATTTCTTCCCAAGTAAGTTCCTTACCACTTGTTGCACCCGAATTTCCGTGTACACGAATTGGGAATGAACGGATAACTCCAATAATGTCACGTACATCAAAAGGAGAGAAACCGCATTCTGACAAGTATCCACTTGCAGTGCATTCACGAGTAGTACAATATGGATAGTAAGGTGTGGTGTGAATTGAGAGCATAGTTCCCTGTGTACCCTCAAGGAGCACTGTTTCATCACCCTCATTGAGCATTTTGATAGTGTCAACCACTTTCAAGCCCATCTTTTCAGCGTATTCGGCTTCGTCAGCCATTCTGTGTGGCACTTCGTGATTGTGACCTCTCCACAATTTACGAATAAGGATAGCACCACAACCGTGAGCGGTAGATCCCATTTCCTTATTCATTCCCACCCCATCATTTTCTGCCTGTATGTCTTGGTCTTCAAGGATAGTTGCCCTGTAATCAATATAGAGCCTATCTCTGATGTCCTGTTCGGGCATAGCACCATTAATCATTGCGATCTCTTTTTCCAAGAGTTTCTTCTCAATGAAACAACCTGCACCAAGAAACAACTTCACGCTAGGATCGACCCAAGCACAGGGAATTGTCTGCACACTGTACATCTTTCCCTTATAGGAAAGAGAGTGTCCTGCATTCGTTGCTCCTGTGCGGATACTAGCAGTATACTTGCGATGTTTCAGCAAGTCTTCAATTACGTGACCTTTCGCACTACTGCCAAAGGACAAGTCCAAAAGTACATCTACTTTCATTTTGTTCTCCTCTAGGCTACTTCGAGCCTATTTATTTTATGTATACAAAGGAAGTTACTGCGTTAACTTCCATTTGTTGCGGATTGATTTTTTGACCCGAGCCACGTATGGAGCGGAGCAACCTAATTCTAGAGCGATCTGTTTGCAGTGATTGTCATATTTGAGGTCAGCCCTGTCCAAAAGCCAACGTCTAGCAATATACTGCTCATTTCCGTGCAAGGAATTCACGAAGCGGACAAGATCCATATCAAGGATCAATTTGTCTTCTCCACTCCTGCTCTCAAATTCCCATTCCGAGCCATCATTCAGAATAGTGGAAAAAATGCGTGGCTCTGTCCTGCTTTCTTCGTGACAATGTGGGCAGTAACTGTATCGATATGAATACTCCCTGCCACATTTGTCACAAACCCTTATCTTCTGTCGTGTGTTTTCCATAAGACGTGCATTGGCTATTGCCCCATATCCACAGGAAATGAGATAAGGGATCGGATCTCTATTCTTGTCTACAGAATGTCGGTGTTCCAAGACACCAAGCCAAAAGATTTGATAATTATCTTCGTTGCGTTTGAGTTTCTGCAGGCGGTCTTTTCCAAGACCCTGCTCGATTTCCTGCACTATATCCATCTTTTACCCCCGAGCAATTCGAGCGTAGAAGCAATTTCCTTTTTCTGTGCTTCAGTAAAATGATCGGGTGTGAAATCTTCACAACTCAAACAACTAGTAACTACCTTGTGATGCTTGTCGCAGTAGAGGTCACCCTCTTTTTTATGGGAACGAGCACAATAAATGCAATGCTTTCGACCCTTGCCCTCTTTACAATTAGGACATACTGTAATCTGTGGGTGGTAGAGTGATCGCAGGAAAACCTGTCCACACTTTGTACAAATCTGCTCTGTTGTCATTTTGCACCCCCTACGTGCTTCTTAAGCCAAGCCTGCTCTTCCTTTTTAGTCATTACGACGCTAGCCTGCTTGATTGTCATTCTGTTATACCACTTGCGGTAAACAGCCTTAATTTTTGGATTTGTTGCATTGTCGATTGCAATCTGTAATGCTTCTGCTACTGTCATATCACCCTCCTATAATTCTCTGCATCCGAGAAATGTTGCTTTTGGGAACAGTCTGCGAATTTCCTTTCTGACTGCCAATTGATTACCTGCACAGACCAATTTTCGAGCGATCTGTCCATTTGATAATCTGAATACTGCTTCGTATGCTTTGCTCATATTACACCTCCTTAATTTCCCACTCTCTATGAGCATAATCTGAATTGATCCAACGAGTGTACTGCATATCTGTAACACCCATTTTGTCGAGAATCCAAGCAGGTACGCACTGCTCGCCATTAATGTTAACGATTTGTGATTTCGGAACGAAACCAAAGATTTGAATTTGCGGATTTCCGTCTTTGTAGTAGAAACCTGTGTACTCACCACAACAGATGGCTTTCTCGGTTTCCTTTTTCTGAACGATAGGCAGATATTTGGTCGGAATTAAGAATTCAACCCCAAATTTGCCCTTTCTCTGATAAGCATTTTTCATTAGTATCTCCTTGAGCCACTTCGTGCCCGATACTTTTATTATAACACAGGGGATACCATTTTGTCAAGTATCCCCTGCATAATTTATGCAACCATCAAGATTGCTTTCTGTGCTGAAGCCAAGAGTTTGTTTCCGTCAATGTATGACAGGAATCTGCGTTCTCGGACTGCTCCCTTGTTGTTGGTTGGAGTTCCGTGTCCTGCAACATCTGCGAAAGCGTTGTAAAGACCCCAAGCATTGCCACGATGATTCTGCAGATCGTCAGTGTCATTGTAAACATCAATAACACGCTTTTTAAGGCGGAGAATTCGCTCCTGCTTCATTTTCTGATCGGCAAATTCATCTTCGTCGCCATAAACCTGTGTCAGAATTTCTTCCAACTGCTTCTTTGTGATGGTCTTCTTGTGAAGTTCTTCAGCAAACTTCTCCAAATTGTCCATATAGTTGCGAGCATTTGTCATTGTGATTTGGAACTCACGAAGTCTGTCCTGCACACCTGTCGAATGTTCAAAAGACCAAACACGCTTTGCTCCCGAGAGAGCCAACTGCAATGTGTTAGAGCAAACTACACGAGTTGAAGTGTCGAATACCTTAACAGGTGTCTTTCCGTCGAAGCCATTAACGAAAGTGAGATACTGCTTAATATCATCACCCAAAATTTTTCTCTGATCTGTCAGAGCCAAAAGCCAAACGATCTTACCCTCTTTCAAAGATCCTGCAGTTTCGTATTTGCAACCTGCTCCGATCATTGCGTCTGTAAAGGCGAAAGCGTCTGCGTTCTGTACTACCTCATATTTGTCAGAAGTGATACCCAATACTTTGTGATCTGAAGAGCGGACATTGGCTTTGTAGCCATCTACCACACTTCTACCAACACGGACATTTTCCTGTGTTACCTGCCAATCCAAACCTGCCATTTTGATAGCAGTTGCTGAATCGGGTGCTTCATCGACCTTTGTTCCAAGACCGTGCCAAGGGGTTTCTCCCACATACATCATTGTTTCTACATTTGCACTCATATTAATCTCCTCGACCTCTTCGGGTCATTTCTTTGATTTACCACCATTATAACACAAATGGTGGCATTTTGTCAATTATTCTTCAGTGGTTTCCTCACTGTCGTCGCAATCGTCTGCGTCGTCAACTTCTTCGGGAAGATCCTCGAAATAATCGGGGTGAATTACTCTTTCGTAAGCCAATCTCTGTTTCATCACATCTTCCAATTTTTCCATCAATTCACCCTGTTTGCAGAGCAATTCATATTGTTTGTTGTCAACTTCTGCTCTAGGCTTATCAATGAATTTAGCAACTGCCTGCTTTTTGGCATCCAACTTCTCAATGTCCTGTGAAAGTCTTTTAATGTAACCTTTCATAATGATCTCCTTTGGTGTCTTCGCACCATTTCTATAAAAATTATAACACACAATGTGCCATTTTGTCAAGTATTTGCAAAATCCTCAACATATTTTCATTATATCACACCTTTGGCTCTCTGTCAAGTATTTCCCAACGACGAGGTGAGATCTGTACAATCAGACCTCTTTCTATAGAAGAAGCGAGCACCTGTCCTGCGTATTTCGGAACAAGACGCTTAACGATAGCAAGTTGACGAGGAGTAACAAATTTGTGGTTTAAATAGAAAGCCGAGATACTAGAGAGAATTTCAGCGTCGAGAGATGTAAATCCCACTCCATTGAATTCTACAGTCTGCAATGCTGACTGTTCCGCCTGTGTTTGATTATTATAAATCAAGATCAAAGCCTTTTTGGCTTTTTCCGTGTCGTGAGCGAGTTGATATCGCAATCCCTGTAATAGTTGTTTCTTTGAATAAGTCATTTCAGACCTCCTGCTTTTTAGTATTCGTGAGCAGAAATCTGATTAATCATAAATAAAAGAAGAGTTGCCGATTGAGTTCAAGGGCTTCTTTATAGGTGGGAGCGTTGAGGATCTGTGGACATTCGGGATTTCGCCTGCGGAAATCCTTTTCGGCTTGTATATCTTTCGGATGGAATTTGTTCCGAGCACGATAGAGCATAGCAAAATCTAACTTTCTTATATAGAACATTATTCGTTCTCCTTCAAGTATTCCCTTGCCTCTCTCAATACTTGGTCGTGCCACTTCGGGTCGTTCCAATCTTCCATAGCAATTTTATAGACATCTGACAACAGTTTGTTTGCCTGTGCGAGTTGGTTACTCAACCTTTCGTTTTCATTGAGCAGAATTGTGTTGCGTTCAAAAAGGTTTTCGTTCTTTGCTTTCAATTCGTCTGCTTTACTCATTTTCTTTCTCCCATTTTTCAACCAATCTTTCTATGATGTTTTGGTCTATATCATCATTCATTCTGTCTTTAACAATAGAAAGCACATCGCACTTCATTTTCTCAATCTGTTGTTTAAGTTCTTCAATGTAAATACAAGTATCTTTACAATTACAATTCATATTAAACTCCTTTGTTAATAATTCATATATCCAATGGAAATACGAAATCCCCAAAAGTGTGCTATAACAGAAACTAAAGATCTCTTCGGATTCTTCTGCTTGCTAATAGATCGGGGCTTCAAAAGGGATAACTCAAAACCTACCCCAACGAATTTCACAACTCTAGATTTCACACCTTTAGGTTTTGCATCCACATAGATCTGTAGAAATCCCAAAACACCAAAGTACAAACATAAGTATACAGGGTAATCCGATCCGTTAATCTGTATACTAAAATAGGAGGTTAGAAGTGACAGAAGCCGAAATCCGAGAGCAAGCCGAAGAACAGGTTAGCCAAGAACACCCGATAAAATGTGTCTGTGGAAGACTTTGCACAGGCTTACACGAAATGCACTGTGCAAAGTTTCGGCAGGCGGTAGAAAGAAGAGTAAAGAAACTCACGAAGCGTGCAAAACAGAATTATTAAGAATATTCAATTTTCCATCTGTGTTAGAAAGGCTTGGTGTAACATTTAGAACAGTAATCCTACAAAAAGACAAAGATACGTCACTGTTATCACTAATACTTATCGCATTAGTACCTTTTTTCATTTCCAAATAACAATTATAAAAAATTCCTTTTCTAATACAATAGCACGCTGAGCCCCCCACAACACTTGTATAACCAACTTTTATTTTACAATTTGTGAAAGTACCACCACTAATGCCTATTCCATATTTTATATTAGATCCAACACTAGTCCCAATTATGCGAGGTATATCTATTGTACAATTCTCAAACTCCCCTCCTATAATAACGC
>Ga0265300_10000333_pt1 | contig 49293 bp, 44 predicted proteins | sample AusTroGonzalo_MG_FD_193482 | JGI IMG/M metagenome (GOLD analysis project Ga0265300, IMG submission 193482) | Bovine rumen microbial communities from tropical cattle in Woodstock, Queensland, Australia - Gonzalo_03 | ecosystem: Host-associated > Mammals > Digestive system > Stomach > Rumen ... | reverse complement strand
CCTTTCACAGATCATGCAAACACCCATGCCAGCACCGCCTGAGGTGCAACTCTATGGCATCGACATACCCAGACTCAACAAGATCATCATGGGCATCAAGGAGAATGGTTATGTGCCACCTCAGACCGTACGCGACATTCTCTCCTGTACCGGTATTCCGCTAGTGCCTGAACTGGTGAGCACGTCGAAAGACGAGCTCATCGCCTTCGCCCAGAAGGTGGGTTATCCCGTCGTCGCTAAGGTGGTAGGACCTGTCCATAAGAGTGATGTGGGTGGCGTTGCCCTGAACATCCGGACAGCGGAACATCTGGCTTTGGAATACGACCGCATGATGCAGATCGAGGGTGCCACGGGAGTGATGGTACAGAAGATGCTGAAGGGCACCGAGCTCTTCATCGGTGCGAAATACGAGGAGCGCTTCGGACATGTGGTACTCTGTGGCTTAGGCGGTATCTTCGTCGAGGTACTGAAGGATGTGTCGTCTGGTCTGGCACCACTCTCCTATGGCGAGGCTTATTCGATGATCCACTCACTCAGAGGCTATAAGATTCTGAAAGGCACACGTGGACAGAAGGGCATCAACGAACAGAAATATGCGGAGATCATCGTACGTCTCTCCACCCTCCTCCGCTTTGCCACGGAGATCAAGGAGATGGACCTGAACCCGCTGTTGGCTGACGAGAACGGCGTCGTAGCGGTAGATGCACGAATCTTAATTGAGAAATGAGGACGGCGATTATTGGCGGAGGCGCCGCAGGCTTTTTCCTAGCTATCAACCTGAAAGAGATGATGCCGACAATGGAGGTGACCATCTTCGAGAAGTCGAAGAAGGTACTGGCGAAGGTGGAGGTATCGGGCGGCGGTCGCTGTAACTGCACGAACTCGTTTGAGGCCGTGCGTGATCTCTCACAGGTCTATCCTCGTGGGCACCGGCTGATGAAACGTCTCTTTAAGACCTTCAACTATCGCGATGCCTATGCCTGGTTCGAGAATCACGGCGTCAGACTGGTCACGCAGGACGATGCATGTGTGTTTCCGGCTTCCCAGGATTCACATACGATCATCAACCTTTTCCTCGCTGAAGCCCGACACCATGGGATCGACATCCGCACCCAAGCCAAAATCGAGTCCCTTGATCAATTAAAAGATTTTGATTATATCGCAGTGACAACTGGTGGCAATACTGCTTCGATGGTTGGCGTTCCAACCATCGAGCCCATACCATCATTGTTTACTTTCAATATCGCTGACGAGGCACTGCGTGCCCTGATGGGAACGGTGGTGGAAGAGGCTACCGCCTATATCCCTGGTACGAACTTCAAGGCGTCGGGGCCGTTGCTCATCACCCACTGGGGTATGAGCGGCCCTGCCATCCTGCGTCTCTCCAGCTATGCAGCCCGTGAACTGCACGACCACCAGTATCAAATGCCACTGGCCGTCAACTGGTGCAGCGAGAAGGATGCAGCGGTACAGGCGGAACTACAAGCCATCATCGCCCAACATCCCCAGAAACAACAGGCAACGATCCGTCCGTTCAATCTCCCTTCCCGCCTGTGGAGTTACCTGTTAGAGAAGACCTTAGGCGAACGGGCGCAGTATCGGTGGCAGCATCTCACACAGAAAGACCTGAATCGCCTCACCAACTGTCTCTGTAACGACAGTTATCAGATAGCCGGTCGTGCAGCGTTCAAGGATGAGTTTGTCACCTGCGGGGGCATCAGTCTCGCAGCAGTGGATACGAATACCTTAGAAAGCAAGCACCTCCCCCGCGTCTTCTTCGCAGGAGAGGTACTGGATATTGATGGTGTGACGGGCGGTTTTAACTTTCAGGCCGCTTGGACCACAGCCTATGTCGTGGCACAGGCCATTGCCCGACACGAAGACTAAACCTTATCTTAACTTCGACTCAACGAGCGCTTCCAGACTGTCGAGTGATTTCAGGTTACGGGGGGTGGCATCTGTGGCCTCCAATCTGATACCATAGGCATCGGAGAGGATCATCAAGATGGTGGTCACCCCTAACGAGTCGAGCTCACTGAACAAGAAGTCGGAGTCGAAATCCACTAAAGGCAAGGCATCTTCCAATAATTCTCTAATATGCTCTTTTTGTGTCATACCTTCATTTTACGTTCTTACCTTTAAGTGTAGAGTCCTCCGTTAATGTTAATCACCTCACCAGTGATATAACCTGCCTCGTCGGAGGCTAAGAAGGTTGCTAAGGCAGCCACTTCCTCTGGCTTACCGAAACGACCCGTCGGAATCATCTTCTTCAGGTCATCCACAGGCAGATCCTTCGTCATGTCGGTCTCAATGAATCCCGGTGCAATGGCATTCACGGTGATGTTACGGGGACCTACCTCCTGGGCCAGTGACTTCGTGGCACCGATGATGGCAGCCTTCGCAGCACTGTAGTTAGCCTGTCCGGGCAGACCCTTCACGCCTGAGAGCGAAGCCATATTGATGATACGACCGCCACGTTTACGCGGCATCATGTGCTTCAGCAGATGACGGGTGATATAGAAATAGCCGTTCAAGGTTGTGTCGAGCACACGGTGCCAGTCTTCATCCGACATCATGAACAGCACGTTGTCACGACGGATACCGGCATTGTTCACCAAACAACCGAACCAGTCCTCAGGATGAGCTTCCTCCCACTGTGTCAGAGCTGCTTCAATAGCCTTGGGATCACTGGTGTCGAAGGGCAACAGCTCTGCTGTGCCGCCGTTGGCAGCAATCTCGTCAGCCACCTCCTGGGCAGCCGCTTTGTTACTCAGGAAATTAATCACGACAGGCCAACCTGCAGCAGCAAGGCGCAGGGCTACAGCCTTTCCTATACCTCGGGATGCACCCGTCACTAATGCGTACTTCATTACGTTTTCTCTCTACTTGATTATAAAATAATGTGCAAAAGTAATCCTTTTCTGTCAATTATCCAAAAAAACAGCCCAAAACTTACTTTTTCTTCCATAAAATGCGATATATATCCAAAAGATTTTGTATCTTTGCCAGAAATTTACATCTAACTGAAACATTTATGGAACAGAAACGTTACGGTCATTTCGACGACCAACATCGCGAGTATGTCATCACAGACCCGCAGACCCCTTGGCCCTGGATCAACTATCTGGGCAACGAGGATTTCTTCTCTCTGATTTCTAACACAGCCGGCGGTTACAGCTTCTATAAGGATGCGAAGTTCCGTCGTATCACCCGCTATCGTTACAACAACGTACCGATGGACAATGGTGGCCGCTACTTCTACATCAAGGATGGTGAGACCGTGTGGAACCCGGGGTGGAAACCCTGTAAGACGCCGCTCGACTTCTACGAGTGCCGTCATGGTATGAGCTACACCCGTATCACTGGTAAGAAGAACGGCGTGGAGGCCTCAGTGCTCTTCTTCGTACCTCTGAAGAAATGGTGCGAGGTGCAGAAACTCACCCTGAAGAACGAATCCAGCGAAACGAAGTCACTGAAGCTCTTCTCTTTCGAAGAGTGGTGTCTCTGGAATGCCGCTACCGATATGGAGAATTTCCAGCGTAACTTCTCGACAGGTGAAGTCGAGATCGAGGGTTCTACGATTTATCACAAGACAGAGTATCGTGAGCGTCGTAATCACTACGCTTTCTATCATGTCAACGCTCCCATTCAGGGCTTTGATACCGACCGTGAGACCTTCGTAGGCCTATACAACGCGTTCGCCGATCCGCAGGCAGTGATGGAGGGCAAGCCCCGTAACAGTCATGCGCATGGCTGGAGCCCCATTGCCTCTCATTATATCGAGGTAACCCTGAAGCCAGGTGAAAGCAAGGACTTCGTCTTCCTGCTCGGTTACATCGAGAATGAACAGGACGAGAAATTCGAGGCACCACAGGTGATCAACAAGAAGAAGGCACATGCCCTCATCGCTGAACTCGACACCACAGAGAAAGTGGACAAGGCGTTTGCAGAGCTCTGCGCCCTCTGGGACGACCTCCTGAATATCTACAAGGTGAAGACCGGCAACGACAAACTCGACCGCATGGTGAACATCTGGAACCAGTACCAGTGTATGGTCACCTTCAACTTCTCGCGTTCGGCTTCGTTCTTCGAGAGTGGTGTGGGTCGTGGCATGGGCTTCCGTGACAGTAATCAGGACCTCGTGGGCTTCGTGCATCAGATTCCGCCACGTGCCCGTCAGCGTATCATCGACATCGCTTCGACACAGTTCCCCGACGGCGGTTGCTACCACCAGTATCAGCCTCTCACGAAGCGCGGTAACAACGACATCGGCGGTGGCTTCAACGACGATCCCTGCTGGCTCATCTTCGGTACGGTGGCTTACATCAAGGAGACGGGCGACTTCTCGATCCTCGATGAGATGGTGCCCTTCGACAACCAGCCCGGTACAGAGGTGACGCTCTTCGAACACTTGAAGATCTCAATGAATCACGTGATTGAGAACCTCGGTCCTCACCTGTTGCCGTTGATCGGTCGTGCCGACTGGAACGACTGTCTGAACCTGAACTGCTTCTCATGGGATCCCAACGAGAGTTTCCAGACGACTGAGAACGTCTCTGAAGGCACAAATGCTGAGTCGTTGATGATCGCCGGTCTGTTTGTCGTGACAGGTAAGGATTATGTCGCCCTCTGTAAGAAGCTCGGCAAGAACGACGAGGCCGCCCGTATGCAGCAGGCTGTCGATGCCATGATTGCTGCCGTGAAGAAGGACGGTTGGGATGGTGAATGGTATCTCCGTGCCTATGACTTCTACGGCCGTAAGATCGGTTCCAACGAGAACGACGAGGCTAAGATCTTCATCGAGTCGCAGGGCTGGTGTACGATGGCAGAGATCGGTGCTGAGGACGGTATGGTGGCTAAGAGTCTCGACTCTTGTAAGAAATACCTCGAGTGTGAGCATGGTATGGTACTCAACAATCCCGCTTTCTCAAAGTATATCTATGAGTATGGTGAGATCTCCTCTTATCCTGAGGGCTATAAGGAGAACGCCGGTATCTTCTGTCACAACAACCCGTGGGTGATCATCGGTGAGACCCTGGCTGGTCGTGGTAATGATGCCTGGGCACACTATGCGAAGATCCTGCCGAGTTATGTCGAGGAGAAATACCAGACCCTGCATAAGGTGGAGCCTTACGTGAACTGTCAGATGGTGGCTGGTAAGGATGCCTTCAAGCCTGGTGAGGGTAAGAACTCCTGGCTCACAGGTACAGCTGCCTGGATGTGGTACACGGTATCTGAGTTCATCCTCGGTATCAAACCCGACTACGATGGCATCCGTATTGATCCATGTCTGCCTGAGACGGCTAACGACTACACCGTGAACCGTAAGTTCCGTGACGCAGAGTATGAGATCACCATCCATCCGAATGGCGCTCAGAAGGGTGTGAAGAGCATCACGCTCGATGGCAAGCCTGTTGAGGGCACAGTCATCCCCTACTCTGCTGGCAAGCACGTCGTAGAGGTAACGATGTAAAACAAATAATCCCTCGCAGCTGCGAGGGATTATTGTTTATAATTGATTGACGTCAATCGACAAACCGACGCTGAAGGAGGTTCCTGTAGTCAGCGGCGAATTATAATAATAACCGTTGGGCTTATAATTGAAGAGGTTGTCGATAGCGGTGTTGAGCGTGATTCCTTTCCAGAAATGGTGCTGGAGCATCAGCTTCCAGATGGTATAACCCTGATCTACATCCGTACGACCTGACTGTGGCTTGCCTTGGTTACGACCCGATAGTGCTGCATCCAGAGCATAGTGACGTGAGAATCGATGTTCATAGCCAAGTCGCCAGGTCATGGAATGATTACGGGGCTGGTTGAAGTCCGAGTAATACACGTGCCCCGTCTCCTTCATCCAGGAGTAGTTAAAGCGAATCGACAACCCGCAATCCCAGATGTGACCGATGCTGGCATCAATACCCCAGACCGTCACACCGTCCTCGTTCCAGTAGATCGCACTTTCCATCCCATGGATCTCAGGTCCATCGATGGTGGTGATACGTTTGTCGAAGATATTGCAATAACCCATCAGGGTGAAGTTATAGCGTCCGTCGAGAAAGCCACTGTTCCGGATGCGGTTCGTCCGTTCGATGGCGAGATTGAAGTTATGACTCCGCTCTGGTTCCAAGTCGGGATTACCGAGAATCATATAACCCATATTACCCATGTCGAAGTACATATACATCTCCTTGAGCGTAGGCGCACGGAAGCCACTGGCGTAGTTGGCACGGAAGGTCATCCAGGGGAATTTATAGACAACGGCAAGTCGTCCGGTAAATGCCTGGTTAGAAGAAGCGGAGAAATAATCATAGCGTACACTTCCCACGAGATTCAACTGGTCCGTGATGTTCCAGTCGAACTGGGCATAACCGTCGATATTGTTCTGAGAATGACTCGCATTATCCTCAAACTGATAGGTCGTAAGATAATCGTGCATATAGTCGGCACCGACAATCAGGGTGTTCTTGCCAAACGCATGGTTATAGAGCGCATGACCCACATGTTGTCGGTTGCTGTAGTCGTGATCGTGAGTACGGGTGCCGTCAGGCGTGAAGTTGGCCTTGTCGTACTGGTCGTAGGCATACGACAGTTCGAGATGACGCCCCTGATCCCAAGAATACCTGCCCTTCAGACCGGCACTATAGGCATTGAAATGGTAGTTGTATGTGTCGCGCTCACTGGTACGGAAGAAATAGCCGCCCCGACCTGTCAGGGTCAACTGGTCTGTAGCACGCCAGATCAGGCGCTCTTTGACATTGTAAGTCTTCTGACCGTAAAGACGACTGATGTTGGAATCATCATTCAACACATCCTCGTTATAAGGCAGACCCTGTGCCTTCTTCATCAGTTCTGCGACAATCTGTTCAGGAGAGTAGCGTTTCGGCAGATCGATAGGGTCGATCTTGGTATGTTGGAAACTCGTCTGTGAGTTCCATTTCGCCGTGTTGAATGAAAAGCTGGCACCGTTACGCCATTCATGCCCGAAGGTGTTGTAACGGGAATTTACATTGACCGCCCATGGGGCCAGGTTCTCCTGACTGATGATGTTGACCACCCCACCGACGGCATTGGAGCCATAAAGGGCCGAAGACGCCCCTTTCACGATCTCGACACGTCCTACGTGGTCGAGGTTCAGGCGGTTATAGTCCGTGTTGTCCATCGTCTCACCCGACAGGCGTTCGCCGTCCACCAGGAAGAGGACAGCATTACCACCGAAACCGCTCATGTGGAGGGCCGTCTCCTGACTCATGGCAAAGCCGAACTCCAGACCAGGAATCTCCTGGGTCAACAACTCCTGAATATTCGTGGCATCCGTGATCTTGATGTCATGGAGTGTGATCAGACGTGTCACCACAGGAGCATCCTTTAACGCTTTAGGCGTATGTGAAGCCGTCACCACGATGGGTTCCAACTCCACAGAATCACGGAAAGACTGTGCAGAAACACCCATCGCTGGCATGAACAACCCCATGCCAGCTAAAAGAATGTTTTTGATACGCACGCTCTCCACTTACTTCAACGACTTCTGACCTGTAAATACGCCATCGAAGTCAAAGGGCATATTACCGTACTTCAACTTAAAGGTGACCATAATGGCCTTGTCCTTGCCACTGTAAAGAACCATGAAATCGCTCACGACATAGGTTTTCTCTTCTCCTTTGGCATTCTTCACAGTTCCTGAATAGGAACCTTGTGGGAGTGAACCCGCAATGTTATCACCTTCCTTGTACAATATGATGCCCTTCACAGGAAGTTCGGGGAGCGTCATCATACCCTCGCCATAGGCGGGAATCACCAGGTCAACAGTTGAATCGGTGGCTTTGGTGAACTGAAAGACTTTTTCACTCTCGTCAATATCACCACTGACAGTCATGATCTCTGTACCCGAATAGGAACCGGCCACTTGTGCAGCAACTGGTGCCTCAGGCACATCGTCATCACCACCACATGAACTCATACCAAACACGAGGGCCACTGCTGCCATCGCCATCATCATAAAACTTTTAATCTTCATAACTTCTAAATTTAATATTTACTTTTTCAATTCTTGTTTCTCGTAATCGTATTCCGACCCATAGGCACTGTGGGGAATACTGAAGATAGCTATCATAAACAGCACCGCCAAACCGACAACCCACTTGTTGCACTTCCACTTCAAAGTCACCAAGGCTAGCAGGAAGAACAGGAAACTCAGCAAAGTCTTGTTGTCCGTCAGGTCAGTTCCATAGGGATAGCCTGCCCACCAAGGACCGAAGGCCACATGTTGCACGAGCGGTCCTAAGACAAAACCGCCGACAAACAGTGTTCCCACAGTGATCCACAACCATTTTTTGTAAGGCTTGTGCGTCACCACCAGCAGGAAGGTATAGACCGCAAACAGCATCGATGCAAACATAAACAGGATATGCGGCACCAGAATAGAAGCAGGCACATCATTCCTGAATCGGATCAGCAACGGCTCCTCGGAAGGATAAGCCTTGCCATCGACGGAGATATAATACTGCAGTTTACCAGCTACAGGTTGTACGGGCAACGCCGCCTGCCAGGTACTGTCTTTCCAAGAGAAATCCACCGTAGTATAGTTGTCTTTTGTCGGGAAACGACGGTAATGCAGTTGCACGATGGCATCTTCAGGAAGATCCTTCAAGGTCACGATCTCATCCTGTTGCACCCCACTCCTTGGCAATTTCTGTTGGTAACGCTCCCCGTTCAGTTCGACGGTCACCCGTTTGGGATGGGTCGGTCCCGTCATGCGCTGATAGACACTCAGTACCAACGTGATGACAATCGCTAACAACCAATAGACAGACTTCTTCATTTCTTCGCAGGGGCTAAGTGAACGTCAAACGTGATGATCTTTTCACCTCTCAGCACCTTCACCGGAATGGTGGTATCAGGCTGAAGTTCCGACAGACGCTCCATATATTCATTGATATTATTCACGGGCTTACCGTCGATCTCCTGGATGACATCGCCACTTCTGATACCGGCCTGATGGGCAGGCTTGCCTGCCACCACAATGTCGGCACGAAGACCGGGAATACGACTGGCCCCCATGACATCGGGCATCAGTCCTAAGGTCACCTTAAACTTGGCATGCTTCATCGTGTTGCTGCTGGGCACACTGATATAATCAGGAGTTGTGGGCAGACTGGCCAGACGGTCAATCAATGCCTCCGAGAATGTCAGGGTCTGTTGCAGACCGTCATAGTTCAAGGTAGGAGGCAGATCGTCTGGGGTGTGATACTCCATATGCCCACCTGTAGTGAGGAAGAGTACTGGGATCTCTGCAGCCACAAACGACGCATGATCACTCGGACCGTAACCGTCGGGCGTACAACTGACATTCAGTTTGGTCTGTTCTGCCACCTGTTCTACGATCGCCTTAAAGGTACTACTGGTACCAGTTCCTGAGACACTCATGGCACTGTCGCGCATACGTCCCACCATATCCAAGTTCACCATGGCTACGATCCCTTTGGGATCGGCAGGGAGATTGATTCGTTGGGCATCTGCCTTTTTCATCCATTCCAGGAACTGTTTGCTACCAACCAGTCCTTGTTCCTCTGCCCCAAAGAAGGCGAAGATGATGCTTCGGGGTGAACCCACTTGCTTGAAATGCTTGGCCAACTGAAGTACCACGGCATCACCGCTGGCATTATCATCAGCACCAGGGTGTACGGCCAACGTGTCTGGACGACGTGAACCGGAGCCCTGACCGCCCAATCCTAAGTGGTCGTAATGCGAACCCACCACAATATATTCGTGTTTCAGATGCTTGTCCTTGCCAGGCAGCACCGCGATGATGTTATGGGTTCTGATCTCCTGTTCCTTCTTGGTAAAGTTGAAGTCCTGATAGTAACCCTTATCTTTCTTGGCCTTGATGACAGGTTTGAACTTCAGACTGCGAAGCTGACCGACAATATAATCAGAGGCAAGGCTGTCACCTGCTGTGCCTGGGTATCTGCCCCCAAGTTCCTGCGAAGCAAGATATGCTACTGTCTGTCGCATTTCATCCTGCTGCGCATTTGCCTGCAGGACGAAGGCCAAAACCCCAAATAATAATAAATATCTTTTAACCATAAAATCTTGCTTGATCTAATTTCGGGTGCAAAATTAAATAATATCTATGAAACATACAATCCCCATTTATATGGATTTTAAGAATCACTCTGACGAATCGTCAGCAAACCCCGACAAATTGTCGGTAATTATCCCCTCGGCATAATTTTGGCAACGGACTACACGACTAAAGGACTGAAAAAAAGTCGTTAAGTCCTGAAGTCCGTTGCTAAATAATTAAAGGAGGACAAAGATATGACACTCGACAAATTTACAATCAAAGCACAGGAGGCCGTACAGCAGGCAGTGAACACCGCACAGCTGAACGGTCAGCAGGTGATAGAACCTGTTCACATCCTCAAGGGTGTGTTGGAGAAGGCGAAGGACGTATGCACCTTCATCTTCCAGAAACTCGGCGTGAACGCCCAACAGATAGAGATGCTCGTTGATCAAGAGATCCAGCATCTGCCGAAGGTACAGGGCGGTCAGCCATATCTCTCTCATGATAGTAATAATGTACTCGTGCGTGCACAAGAGATCGCCACGAAACAGGGCGACGAGTTCGTGGCATGTGAGCCAGTGTTACAAGCGCTTCTCACTGTTAACTCTACCGCTTCGCGCATTATGAAGGATGCCGGCTGCACGGAAAAGGAGATGCAGCAGGCCATTCAGGCCCTGCGCCAGGGACAGAAGGTACAGTCACAGTCGGCTGATGACAACTATCAGTCGCTGGAGAAATACGCTAAGAACCTCGTGGATCTCGCCCGTCAAGGCAGACTCGACCCTGTCATCGGTCGTGATGATGAGATCCGCCGTCTCTTGCAGATTCTCTCACGTCGTACGAAGAACAACCCGATTCTGATTGGTGAGCCCGGTACGGGTAAGACTGCCATTGTGGAAGGACTGGCGGGTCGTATTGTACGGGGTGATGTGCCCGAGAACCTGAAGGACAAACAACTCTATTCGCTCGACATGGGTGCGCTCGTGGCTGGTGCGAAGTATAAGGGTGAGTTTGAGGAACGTCTGAAGAGCGTCATCAACGAGGTGACGAAAGCCGATGGACGCATCATCCTCTTTATCGATGAGATTCACACCTTGGTAGGTGCTGGTGGTGGTGAGGGTGCGATGGATGCTGCCAACATCCTAAAACCAGCCTTGGCTCGTGGTGAGCTCAGAGCCATTGGTGCTACGACCCTGAACGAATACCAGAAGTACTTCGAGAAGGACAAGGCCCTGGAGCGTCGATTCCAGACGGTGATGGTGGACGAGCCGGACGAACTCAGTGCCATTTCTATCCTGCGAGGTCTGAAGGAGCGGTATGAGAACCACCACAAGGTACGTATCCAGGATGATGCCTGTATCGCCGCCGTGCAGCTCTCTGAGCGCTATATCTCAGAAAGATTTTTGCCTGACAAGGCCATCGACCTGATGGATGAGGCCGCCGCCAAACTGCGTATGGAGCGTGACTCCGTACCTGAGGAACTCGATGAGATCACCCGTCGTCTGGCTCAGCTCGAAATCGAGCGCGAGGCCATCAAGCGCGAGGGCGATGAGCCAAAGATTGCCCAACTCGACAAGGATATCGCAGAACTGAAGGAGCAAGAGACACAGTTCCGTGCCAAATGGGAGGGCGAGCGCCAACTCATCAACAAGATCCAGCAGGACAAACAGGAGATGGAGAGTCTGAAACTCGAGGCCGAACGGGCAGAACGCGAGGGTGACTATGGCAAGGTGGCCGAGATTCGCTACTCTAAGCTGAAGGCCTTGGAAGATGACATTAAGGCCATCCAGAATCAACTGGCCTCAGCTCAGAATGGTGACTCGCTCGTTCGTGAAGAAGTGACGGCTGACGACATCGCAGAAGTGGTATCCCGCTGGACGGGTATCCCTGTCACGAAGATGATGCAGAGTGAGCGTGAGAAGCTGCTTCACCTCGAAGCAGAACTACATAAACGCGTGATTGGTCAGGACGAGGCCATCACAGCCGTCTCTGATGCCGTGCGCCGTTCGCGTGCAGGTTTACAGGATCCGAAGCGACCGATTGCCTCATTCATCTTCTTGGGTACAACGGGTGTCGGTAAGACCGAGCTCGCCAAGACCTTGGCAGATTATCTGTTTAATGATGAGACGATGATGACGCGTATCGACATGTCAGAGTATCAGGAGAAGTACAGTGTCTCCCGTCTGATTGGTGCCCCTCCGGGCTATGTCGGCTACGACGAAGGCGGTCAGCTCACGGAGGCCGTGCGCAGGAAGCCCTACTCTGTCGTGCTCTTCGATGAGATTGAAAAGGCACATCCCGATGTGTTCAACATCCTTTTGCAGGTATTGGACGATGGTCGTCTGACGGACAACAAGGGACGTACCGCCAACTTCAAGAACACGATCATCATCATGACCTCAAATGCGACACGGGAGCAACTGCGCCAGAACATGCGTCCGGAGTTCCTGAACCGTATCGATGAAATCATCACTTTCACGCCGCTCACGAAGGAGCAGATCAGCGACGTGGTCCGTCTGCAGATGAAGAGGGTATCTGAGATGCTGGAACCTCAGGGTATCCGTCTGGAGATCACGCCGCAGGCCATTGCCTACTTGGCAGAAGAGGGTTACGACCCCGACTTTGGAGCCCGTCCTGTCAAACGTGCCATCCAACAGTTCGTGCTCAACGACCTCTCCAAGAAGCTCTTGGCAGATGAGGTCGATCGTGACAAACCGATCATCATCGACGAATTTGGCGAAGGCCTGGTCTTCAGGAATTAAAGCTTAGAACGTCAGGTGTATATCGCCAGCCCAGTCGGTATTCACTGTCACACCGATGTTTGTCGATGCCGACGAACCGCTTCCGTTAAAGTATGCACCCGACAACCACGTGATGTGGTTCTGTTCCATCGGCACGTCGAACTCCCGTTCATACAACACATTATCATTGGCATCCAGTGCCGTCACCTTCAGGCTGATGGCACTGGATGACTCGTGAAGGAAGGTGTACAGATCGAACTGCTTCTGATTCTGGTCGACATCAAATGTCATCACCTGCTTACTATTCACCGATCCCAACCCCGTCGAAGCATCGAATGCGCCAGAGCCGCCCGTATAATAGAACCGCATCTTCTTCACCTCTGCCGGGATACTTTCGTCGGTAATCACAAAGCGGCACAATGACGTAATACGCTCTAACGATACCTGCATCTCCACCGGCTCTTCGTCAATGCTCACTTCATCCCTATAGAGAAACGTGTCAGCATACCCCGTCGCATTGGTAAACTGGATCTTCGCCGAATTGGTCATCGTTGGATTGCCATTCGCACTATGGGCCATAACCACCAACATATAGTCACCCTCCTCCAATCGGAACGAGACCGAACCAAAGTCCGGGGCATCCGACGTCTGGTTCACTTGCTTCACGCGCGATCCTTCTTGATCATACACCGCGTAGTTCAGTCGCGTACACACATCACCCACAGGCTCTGCACTACGGGTCAAACTCGCAAACGATGTTTTCTCAATCTGAAAAACACGCACCATCAGGTTGCCATTAATCGCTTCTGACTCTTCTCCACCGATAATCGGTCGCTCACATGATACCATTGCACAAAGTGCAACAATCAAACGAAAATAAGTTTTCATTTTACTTAGATTTAAAATGTTAAAGAAATAAATGATGTTTTTTATAATATCACCGCTACAAAGTTACAACTTATCTTCTTTTGAGAAGAATCTACGCACCATAGTTTAACTTTTTTTATACAAATAAAGAGAAATGCATCAACGGATGCATTTCTTCGTGGTGCCATCGGCATATTGGATGATATAGATACCAGGATTCCATGGTAACCCTGGCAACAGGTTGCCTTTCAAGTCATAATAAGCCACTGGCACAGCCTCTGTTGAAGGGCTATGGATGCCAGATGTTTCCCTCACAAAGTCGAAGGAGATTGTACCATCGGCAGCCTGGCGGATGTTTGAGATAATATTTGAACTATTGATTGTTAGGCTCTGGTTTTCCCCATAAGGATAAGGTGAGGAACTGAGATAGATATTACGCAGACAATTAGGCATGGACCACTTATTGGGGTCTTTACCATCATTAGCGGGATCCCAGGCCCGGTAGTCTTTCCCATCGGCATGGGAGAGGTCAAAGCGATAATGAGCGTCGGAGATATTCACCTCATTATATTCCCAACTGGACTTTGAATAATCCACATAAAAAATAAGCAGCCCATGTCCCGGACTCCCATAGTCCCAGCCCTCCTGCTGGCGGTTCTCCAGCAGATAGAATTCGTCGCTATTGTCAGAACACCGGATGAGATAGGTCTGTCCGCCTTTACTGACAGGTTTCATCCCTGTGATTGAGGTAGTCTGCGTCAGTTCCTCAGGCTGATTCCACCCCAAGTACATCTTCTCCATCGCCGAGAAGTTAGGCGGGCACCAGCCTTTGTTAGTATAATTTCCACCATCCAACAGATCCCATTCATCGACAGCAGAGAAAGCAGTTGCAGTCCCTAAAGGATAGATATCAGGCAAACCCAACCCATGGCAGATCTCATGGGCAATGGTGCCAAACCCATTTAAAGAACCGTCTTTCCACAACTCGGTGGCGATAGAACAGAAATAGGCTCCTCTGTTACCCGGCAACTTCACATCCAAAAACTGAGAGTTAGGCCAGATATAGCCTGCGACCAGATTACCACCATAACCCGCTGCCACGAAAAAGACCTGGTTCACCTCGCCATCACCATTCCAGTCGTAGATGGAGAAATCTGTCGATTCAGACTTATACAACTGCGCTACAGCATCTGAGATGACATCCGTACCATAGTAGTTTCCCCCATGTCCGCCAGCTGACTGACTGACCTTGTAAGGCCCATAGATATCGAACTGCATATTCAGGCGACCATCCGACTGGTCACGGAAATAATCGGCAAGGCACCCCAACCCTGCCCCCTCGTTATAGCCCTGTTCATTGAACACACGATGGTAATAGGACTTGGGATCTGCCATCGAGAAATCCGTATCGTCAAACGAGATCAACACGATAGGCATCCGATAGGTCTTCTGAGGATCGAAATCAATCGGTTCAGGCAAAGACACGCCACTACCACGTGTTGTTCCCTGATCCCCATGAACCAGACAACCTAAGCGCTGAGCGCTGGCTGTTCCCACAGCCAGCGCCAGGCATAAACTAAAGATTATTTTTTCGGGCACCAAGGCTTCAAAGTCTTGAAGAAGTCGTTACCCTTATCATCCACAAGGATGAAGGCAGGGAAGTCCTCTACCTCAATCTTCCACACAGCCTCCATACCGAGTTCAGGATACTCCACACACTCGATACTCTTGATAGAGCTCTGAGAGAGCACTGCAGCCACACCACCGATGGTACCGAGATAGAAGCCTCCATGCTTCTTACAAGCCTCAGTCACTACATCACTGCGGTTACCCTTGGCAATCATTACGAGACTGGCACCATTTGCCTGGAACTCGTCTACGTATGGATCCATACGGTTGGCTGTGGTCGGACCCATCGAACCACAAGGATAGCCCTCTGGGGTCTTGGCTGGACCGGCATAGAGCACAGGATATTTCTTGAAGTAATCGGGCAAACCCTCGCCGGCATCCAGACGAGCCTTCAACTTGGCATGTGCAATATCGCGAGCCACAATGATGGTACCCTTCAGGTTGATGCGGGTACTAACAGGATACTTAGACAGCTCCTTACGAACAGCATCGATACCCTCGTTCAGGTCGATCTCTATACCCTTGCCACCCTCGCCGGGCTTACGCAACTCTTCAGGAATCAGTTCTGTGGGATTCGCATCCATCTTCTCCAACCAGATACCGTCGGCATTGATCTTCGCCTTGATATTTCTGTCGGCAGAACAAGAGACGCCCATACCAATCGGACAAGAAGCACCATGACGTGGCAGACGGATCACACGGATATCGTGAGCCAAGTACTTACCACCGAACTGCGCACCGAGACCAATCTTCTGAGCCTCCTTAATCAGTTTCTGCTCCAGGTCAATATCACGGAAAGCACGCCCCGTCTCATCACCGGTTGTGGGCAGACCATCATAGAACTTAATCGAAGCGAGTTTCACGGTCAGCAGGTTCTTCTCAGCAGAAGTGCCACCAATCACAAAGGCAATATGGTATGGCGGACAAGCGGCAGTACCCAGACTCTTCATCTTCTCTACCAGGAAAGGAATCAAGGTGCCCTCGTTCTGGATGGTCGCCTTGGTCATGGGGTAGAAATAGGTCTTGTTGGCCGAACCACCACCCTTAGCCACCATCACAAAGCGGTACTCAGCGCCCTCAGTAGCCTCGATGTCAATCTGGGCAGGGAGATTACAACGGGTGTTCACCTCATCGTACATGTTCAACGGGGCATTCTGAGAATAGCGCAGGTTGTCCTGTGTAAAGGTGTTGAACACACCCAGACTCAGGGCTTCCTCATCCTCGAAGCCCGTCCAGATCTGCTGTCCCTTCTCACCATGGATAATGGCTGTACCTGTATCCTGACAGAAAGGCAGAATACCCTTGGCAGCAGTCTCGGCATTACGCAGGAACTGCAGGGCCACGTACTTATCATTCTCTGAGGCCTCAGGATCGGTCAGGATTTGAGCCACCTGCTCATTATGCTCGCGGCGCAGCATGAACTCCACATCGTGGAAGGCCTGCTGGGCCAAGAGGGTCAGGGCCTCCTTAGAGACCTTTACGATTTGCTTACCTTCAAACTCGGCGGTTGTCACGCCATCTTTTGTCAAAAGGCGATACTCGGTCTTGTCTTCACCCACCTGAAACATCGGTGCGTACTTAAATTCAACTGTTTTAGCCATAACATTTAATCTTTAATGTATAATATATAATTGTTTAATGAATCAATATCCGAACACTTCTTCAAGGGTCAGGCGCTTGATCGGGCCTATCTTCTCAAGGGCAGGCATGTCGAGTTCCTTCTCATCACCGAGGATGATGTAACGGAAGGGCTTGTGCGACATGTTAGCCTGCTCGAAGGCCACAATATCCTTCAGCTGGAGCTTCTGGATGACCTGATAAGTCGCCTCCGCGAGGTCTTTCTCCAGTCCCAAACGTTTCGTCATGAGATAGCGACTGATGATACCACCCTTACGGACGCGACTGGTGGCCATCAGCTTCAGCACACTCTCCTTCGCAATCTTAAAAGCGGCCTCACTCTGCGGGATGGTGTCTAAGATCTGATTGAACTGGTTGATGCAGTCCATCATCTTATCGTTCTGCGAGATGATATGGGTGAAGAAGAACTCCTTCTCTCCCTGACGGTCAGGACGGAGATAAGCAGCACCTGCATTATACGCCAGACCGCGAGCCTCACGCATCTCCTGGAACACGATACCATTCATGCCTGAACCATAATACTCGTTGAACAATGTCTGTACCGCATTCTCATCAGGGTTCCATACGCGATTCTCATTATGGTACATGCGCATATAGATGTTCTTCGCATCATAAGGGGCGATCCACACCTCATTCTTCGGGGTCAGTTCACGGGTGTAAGGCTGACCTGCAGGTACAGGTTTCAGCACCTCTGGTGTGGGATGTGCCTTGGCCAACAGGGCGGAGAGTTCCTCAGTACTCATAGGACCGTAATAGAGTACGCTATGGGTCATACTACGGAGCTCCTTCAACAGGTTTAGCAGATCCTGGGGATTGGTCTCGCGCAACTGCTGTTCAGTCATATCATCACGACGCAGGTTATGCGGGCCATAGAGGGCGTAGTGATACAAATAGTCAAAACAAGTACGTTGGTCCTGTTTGCGGTTCTCACGGGCTTTCAGGATCACATCCACGAAACTGTTGTAAGAATCGGAATCACCCTGGGCATTCTGCAGGAGATCCTCCAACAACTCAAGGGCTGCCGGCATGTTCTCACTCAAACCTGAGAGCGAGATATTCAGATTGTCAGCATTCACATTCACACTGTAGCTGCAGGCGAGATTATAGAATTGCTGCTTCACCTGTGTCGCCGTGAGTTTCTTAGTACCCACCACATCCAGATAGTCGCTCACCATGTCATAGCGATTGTCGTCTTCATGACCGAACTCATAACGGAAAGTGAGGTTAAACAGGCCATCAGTGGTATTCTTCACATAGAGTAATGGTAAACCTTTTATCTCTGAGATGGTTAGAGCCTTCTTAAAGTCCACAAACTCCGGAAGAATCGGCTCCACCTGACTGAGTTGGATATCTTTCACAAACTGACTCACATAGTCACGATTCGTAGGAATCGGGGTGATGGCAGGTTTGTCGATCTTCTTCTGCAGGGTATCCACACCCTGACGCTTAAAGATGGTAGCATAGCCATCGGTGAAGAAACGATTGGCGAAATCCACAATATCCTGCTTTGTGAACTTCGACATACGATCGATACTACCGACTTGCTGTGCCCAACTCTCACCATTGATAAAAGCATCAAGATGCTCATTCACACGCCAACGATTGCTCTCCAACGCACGCTGGTAATCGAGTTTCAGGTTGTTGATCACCGCCGGTAACAGATCATCGGAGAAATTGCCCTTCTTCAGGTTCTCGATCTCTCCTAAAATCAGCGTACGTACCTCCTCCAGACTCTGGTTAGGTTTGGGCATACCCATCATGACGAAAGACGAATAGTCCTGAAGCGACTGATTTATACAGCCAGCGCCCTGCACACGCATCGCCTGGTTCAGATTCAGGTCGAAGAGACCAGCCTTACCGTTGTTCAGCATAGAGGCAATCACATCAAGGGTGTCAGTCTGCAGATCAGAGGCCTTCTTTGCTAACCATCCCATCCACACCTGCTCAGCCTGCTGACCAATGATTGTTGTGTCTGTTGGAGCCGTGAGAGGCTTCTGTACAGGAAACACGGGCTGTGCCACGTCTGCACCTGGTTTCCAACCACCAAAGTATTGGTCGATGATCGCGATGGTCTTGTCTGGATCAAAGTCACCAGCCATACAGATGGCCACATTATTAGGCACATACCACTTCTTGAAGTAATTCTCGATATTCACAATCGAAGGGTTCTTCAAGTGTTCCTGTGTTCCGATGGTAGTTTGGGTACCATAAGGATGAGTCGGCGTCAGTTTCTTACCTAAGGCACTCCACACCTTATCGTTATCATTCGTCAGATAGATGTTATACTCCTCATATACCGCCTCCAATTCGGTATGGAAACCACGGATGACCATATGCTGGAAGCGATCACTCTGAATCTTCGCCCAGTTCTCGATCTCGTTTGAGGGGATATCCTCGGTATAGCAGGTTACATCGTTCGAGGTAAAGGCGTTCGTACCCTCTGCACCGATCGCCGCCATGAGTTTGTCATACTCATTGGGGATAAAGTACTGGGCAGCCACCTGACTCACGGAGTCGATCTCGTGATAGGCTTGTATACGCTGGGCAGGATCTGTCAACAGACGATAACGCTCATAACGGTCTTTAATGTCCTTCAACAAGGGGGCCTCGGCCTCTGCATTGGTCGTACCGAAGTGGGTAGTACCCTTGAACATCAGATGTTCCAGATAATGGGCCAGACCTGTGGTCTCGGCAGGGTCATTCTTCGAACCTGTCCGCACAGCGATATACGTCTGAATACGCGGCTTCTCACTATTGACGGAGAGATACACCTTCAGTCCGTTGTCCAACGTATAAATACGGGTTTTAGTCAAATCGCCCTCTACGCTCTGGTACTCATACTTCTTCGCCTGCGCCCCAATGCTCAACATCACGCAAGCTGCCACTATCAGGAACTTCAATTTCATTATTCTATATTCTTAAATCTTATCTCTAATACTTAATTCTCGAAGTCTATCTCATGATCGAGCTTCTCAAGGAAATCCTCATAGACCTCCTTCTCCACATCACCCATGGAGTACTCCTTCTCAGCATCCTTGCGGATCTCAGCAATCCAAGTACGACGGGCCTTGATATAGTCCTCATGAATATGGACCACATCCTCCTCTGTGATCTCCTCGAGCCCATAGTAATCGAGAATCATCTGATAAGACCACGACCAACGGTAATCACTATAGTTATCATTGATCTCCGAGAAGCGGTCGAGCAGTTGCTGGATGTTATCAATATCACCATTGTTTATATCACGGACGAGGCGCATCTCTTCACTCTCAGGCAAGAGCAAACCACTGAGATCCGTCCACCGGCCCTTACCTACGATACTCTTCGGACGTCCGAAGAAACCTTCCTTCTGGGCGCGTTTCAACACAGCACCCATATAGATTCGGAGGGCAATATCATAATACTTCAAACCCTTACGCAGAGAAGAGGCATTGATCACATACTCATGGAAATTGTAGCTGGACACATTATCACCCGAGGCCTCACGCAGAGCCTTCAAGACCTTAATTCCTTCCATAATCTCTCCTACTGTAAAAGGTGAGAGCCAGTCGAAGTTGATGATACTCTTACGCGACTGTTTCGAGCGTTTGTCGCGCTTCGGCCACTTCTTGATATCACGATAGAGACCCACCGTGGTGATGTTTCTGCCTGGTACCAGATAACAGTCATCACCATAGGCCACGAGATAAGAGAACGGCAGGTTACGGGTGTCAGGATGGTGCATCAATTTACCGAAGCAGACACTGAACGCACCAATCGTGGCAGGCATCAGGATATAAGCGCCAGAGGCGGTCTTCGTACCACGCTCCAATGTACCATAGTGCAAGGGACCCATTTTATAGGCATGATTGGAGAAGTTGGTGTTAGAACCGGCGTTATAGAACGAGAACTCACCACCAATCAACAGCGAGCTCTTGTGATGTGAAGCACAGAAAGGACCACAGAAAGCAGCACAAGCTTCACCATTGGCCATGAACGAGTTGGCAAAGAACAGGCTCGCCTCAGCCGTAAAACCATTTGTGATCTGACAGGCTTCACCCACGAAGCAGTCCTGCATCTTCACCGAGTTATTGATCGAACAACCGTCACAGATAATCGAGTTCTCGCAGATGACACCTGTACCGATAAACACAGGCGCATCCATCGAACTCATCACCGTACACTCTGAGAGACGAGCAGCACCACTGATTTCACAGTCACCTTTGATAATGGTGTTGGTGATATCCTTGGCATTGATAATTTTTACATTGTTACCGATATAGCCACGCTCTGGACGCGATACACGAAGCTCATCCTCAATCATCTGCTGGAGGGTTTTCTTCAACACCTTGTCACGATCGTGTTTTACCATGAATGCTGCCAACTGACTGTTCAACTCTCGGAAAATGGTCACATTACCATCACCCATCTCGTTGAGTACGGAGATCACACTACCCTCACCATAGGTGGCATCATCTGTGGTCTCAAGTGTACAGATGTTCGAGATATAACAGTCGTTGCCGATGGTATAGTTGTTGATATAGTTACCCACCTTCTCTATGAGACAGTCATCACCTACCGTCACATTGCGTAACGTGGCATCATTGATACCCGAGTGCTTCACAAAGCCCTTTGATACCTCAACCATCTTCTCAAAAGAACCGAGACGGATGTCACCATAAAAAACCACACGGTGGAAATTATAGGGACGGAACCCTTCTGCCACCATCACACGCTGCCAGTCTTCTGCCCAACAGACATTATTCTCCAAAACCTCAATTTCTGTTTGTGTTAAATTTCTGTAGTTACTCATAATCTTGATATAAAAAATCGTTATACGGATATTTCTGTACATGGAGCTCACGCACACGCTTATATAAGATGTCACGTAGCTCGTCAATATTCTCTTTCTGCTTCGCAGAGATGAAAAGACACTCTAAATAATTGGAAGAACGGGCCATCCACGTCTTCTTCAAGTCATCGAGTGTATAATTCTCCTTTGTCAAAGGTGTCAGGTCATCCTCCTCTTTCTCCACCCACGTATAGGCATCAATCTTATTAAACACCAGCATAGCAGGTTTGTCAGAGCAACCTAATTCTTTCAAGGTCTCCTCAACCACACGGATCTGTTCCTCAAAGTCGGGGTGCGAGATATCCACCACATGAACGAGTAGATCGGCTTCACGCACCTCATCCAAAGTCGATTTAAAACTCTCCACGAGATCAGAAGGCAACTTGCGGATAAAACCAACCGTATCTGCCAAGAGGAAAGGCAGGTTGTCGATGGTCATCTTACGAACAGTCGTGTCAAGCGTAGCGAAGAGTTTATTCTCGGCAAACACCTCACTCTTAGCCAGGAGGTTCATCATCGTACTCTTTCCCACGTTGGTATATCCCACGAGAGCCACACGAATCAACCGACCTCTATTCTTACGCTGGGTAGTCTTCTGTTTGTCTATCTCCGCCAGACGCTGTTTCAGCAAGGTGATGCGCTGCAGGATGATACGACGGTCCATCTCCAACTGTGTTTCACCAGGTCCACGAAGGCCCACGCTACCCTTTCCACCACCAGATCCAGAACCACCGCCCTGGCGTTCCAAGTGGGTCCACAGACGCTGCAAGCGGGGCAGCATATAACGATGCTGTGCCAGTTCCACCTGAGCCTTGGCCTCGGCCGTTTGTGCACGCATGGCAAAAATATCGAGTATCAACGAGGTGCGGTCAAGAATCTTCACCTGCAGTTCCTGCTCGATATTCCGCATCTGCTTGGCACTGAGTTCATCATCGAAAATCACCATACCCACTGGCTGTGGAGCGTTGGTCTCATCCAATAGCCCCTCTGCCCACAGCGATGCATCCTGAGCATCCACCCAGTCGTCATAAGCATCTTGGCATTGCTTGATATACGCCTTGATTTCCTGGAGTTTACCGCTGCCCACATAGGTTGTCTGGCTCGGGCCACCCACCTTTTGGGTAAACCGCTTCACCGTCACAGCCCCTGCTGTATCAGCTAGGAACTCCAGTTCATCGAGATATTCTTTAGTCTTGGCTTCGTCCTGTTCCTTGGTGATGAGTCCCACCAACACCGCTGTCTCAGCCTTAGCCTCTGATATTACAAATTCCTTCATATTTGTTTGCAAAGATACGGAAATTTTAGGCAGTTATTAAAAAATCCGTGTTAATCCGTGTTAATCTGTGCCTAAAAAAAATTTTTCATTGTATTTTTGCAGCAAAAACAGAACCAACTAAAACGTAAAATTATGAGAGTAATTATTCAGAGTGACTACCAGAAAATGTCACAGTGGGCAGCAAACCACGTTATTGAGCGTATCAACAAGTTTAATCCGACGCCGGATCACAAGTTCGTGTTAGGTCTTCCGACAGGTTCTTCTCCTGTGGGCATGTACAACGCCCTCGTCGAGGCCAATCGTGCCGGTAAGGTATCTTTCAAGAATGTAATCACCTTCAACATGGACGAATATGTCGGTCTGCCTGAGGCTCACCCCGAGAGCTATCATGCTTTCATGGCCCGTAACCTCTTCGATCATATCGACTGTCCGAAAGAGAACATCCACATCCTGAATGGTAACGCCCCTGACCTCGTGGCAGAGTGCAAGCATTATGAGGAAATGATCCAGGAAGCAGGCGGTATCGACCTCTTTATCGGAGGTATCGGCCCTGACGGTCATATTGCCTTCAATGAACCCGGTTCTTCACTGGCTTCAAGAACCCGTATGAAGACGCTCACCACTGATACACGCATTGCTAACAGCCGTTTCTTTGGTGGCAAACCTGAAAATGTGCCTGCCCACGCTTTGACAGTAGGTGTTGGTACGGTGATGGATGCCCGTGAGGTGATGATTCTTGCCAACGGACATGCTAAGGCACGTGCCCTGCAGGCTGCCATCGAGGGTTCCATCAATCACATGTGGACCATCTCTGCACTCCAGACGCACCAGCATGGTATCATCGTCTGCGACGAAGAGGCTGCCGATGAGCTGAAAGTCAGTACCTACAAATACTTCAAGGACATTGAACAGGATGAGATCCTATAAAATAAAAATTCCCGCCGATTGGCGGGAATTTTTATTTATTACCTTCTTAATTTTTCGCTCTATAACGATGCCCTAACAACGGGAAATCCATGAAATATCGTACGATACGCCAAACACGCTTATCCTCCTTATGAGTCCACTTTCCCAGACGACAAAGAAGATGCCACAACTGAGTACCCAGAGGATACCCCTCCTCATCCACAGGGCCACCATTCTGTTGAGCACGCATCAGACTATACACCCCCAATGTCACAGCTAAAGCCATTGCTATCACAATATATAGCTGTAGATCAAGTGAAGCACCTAAATACCACGATAACAGCCAGACAAGCAGGACGAGGATATTCATTTGGATGATAAACATCGCTGCACCTAAATGAGAGAAGCCCATATCGATAAACAAATGGTGTAAATGTGACTTATCGGCCTTCATTGGTGATTTACCATGGATCATTCGCGTAAACATCACGCGAAGTGCATCGAAAAGAGGGATACAACCTATGGCCAAAGCAAAAGCTGGAAGACACAAGCCCTTTTCCTCCAAAGGATCAAGTCCAACCTTACTTGACAAAGCACAGAAAGCTAGTACCGTCAGAAGCATACCCAACATCAAGGTACCACCATCACCGATAAACATACGCGAGCGCGTACCGAAGACATTATGCATGAAGAACGGCAACAAAGCACCACCAGCAATCATGGTCAGACAGACCATGACTGGTGTCCAGGTTGTATGGAACGCAATGGCAAAACAAAAACAGGCGATCATCGCATAGCCTGATGAGTAGCCATCCACGCCATCAATCATATTAATCGCATTGATGGTACCCACACCAGCAAAGATGGAGAACGGAATAGCCCACCATGGATCCAACTGGTATATTCCCCACAAACCATGGAAATTATCGATATAGACACCTGTCACGGCAATAAAAACGCCTACCATCAGAACTTCTATCAGTAATCGGAATACCGCTGACAGGCCTTTAATGTCATCCCAGGTACCAATAACCATCATAATCATGATGGAAACAAGAATCCACGCCAGCATCGGACTCCAGAAAAAGAACTGAAGCACAATGCCGCCCGCCAAGATTCCCGAGAACACAACCACGCCACCGAAGACTGGCACAGGACTACGCTGCAATTTTCGCGAATTAGGCTGATCCACGATGTTGTGCGTCCGTGCAAACTTCAAGGCAAAGGGGAACACCAATGCAGAGGTAAGCATTGCGACGATGGTAACTATAGTGGCAATGAGTGACAAATCCATACGATATCAGGTATATTTTGCAAGTTGACCATGACGTGTCAGAATACCAGAGGCCCAACGCTCATAACCAGCCTCTCCCACTTTCTCACGCATCGTAAAACGGTAATACGAACGATCACTATGCTCAGCGATCGTCAACCCCTGTCGAAGGTACAACACATGTTCACGACGCAATAATGCAACAGGCATCTGGAAAGCCTCCGAATAAGACATATACGGGTCTGTAACCATCGTCGTATAATAGGCTGATAAACCAAAGGCCATGTACAAACCAGCAATATCATCATAATAAATATGGATGGTCTGCCCATCATTCTCCGCCTCGTTCTTTGTTATGATTTCCTTGTCAATCATTAAGATATATATACCAAATTAAATATTTTTATTCAATTTGGCTGCAAAGGTACATCAAATCGCGCAAACCACCAAACATTTCTCTACTTTTTTATCTCTCCCGCTATGCTCAGGCCCAAGCTTATAGATTTTTTCAACACAGGGGACACACCTCGTTTTTTTCTTGAAAAAAAATCCGGGATCTAACTGTTTGATAAATAGGCATTTGCCATCAGGGGCAGACGATGGTCAAAAATTTAATTAGAATTTTTCTTTGCAAAAACAAAAAATCGCCATACCTTTGCAGCAAGTTTAAATCATACAAATATTCATAGAAAATGGCAAGAAAAGCAAGAGGTCGTAGTCAGACGGGCATCTATCACGTTATGCTCAGAGGCATCAACTATCAGCAAATCTTCGAACATGGAAATGATTATAGGAAATTCATCCTCATCTTGCGCGATATGGTATCACTAAAAGATGAGCTTAAGCAGCCACTACCACCGCGATGTGTCTTATTTTCCTATTGTCTGATGCCCGACCACGTGCACCTGCTCATCAAGGAAGAAGGTGAAATCATCGCAGAAATAGTCAAGAAAATTGCTTTGCGCTATGCCATCTATTACAATCATAAATACCAACATTGTGGACATCTATTTCAAAATCGGTTTAAAAGCGAGCCTGTCAACGACGAAGCATATTTCCTGACACTCCTTAGACATATCCATCAGAATCCAGTGGCAGGTAATCTTTGCCGTCGTGTCAAGGATTATGCCTGGAGCAGTTGGTGTGAATATATCAGCACCTCCCATAGAATGATTGCAATCTGCTCTATTCACCAAGTATTAGCCCTTTTTCCCCTTAACGAACTCATTGAACAAGTCAACACTCCTTTACCTAAAGACACTCAGGTTCTCGAATTCGAAAGGTATCGGGGAGCAGTTCCCGATAAAGAAGTGATTGCCTTCCTTAAATCCACCTATCACATAGGAACACCCAAAGACATTCAACATTTTCCAAAAGAACAACGCTGTGAGATCCTGATTGCAGCCAAGGATTTCGGAGCAAGCATACGACAACTCTCTCGGCTCACCGCCATCAGTATATACTCCATATCTCAAGTAGGTAAAAAGAAAAAACGTTCTGAAGCCTTAACTGACAATTTTAAGACTATAACGAACGAGCTATGAATCACACACACCACGTATCTCGGTAATGGAGATGCACACAAAGAAACATGTTAACCTAAAGAGAGGCCACCTGTAAAGGTGACCTCTCATTGTTTTTTAAGTTTCTGAAAGATGTAGGAAACGAGTCACCATCGTGGTGAGGCTCCTGTCCATATTATCGATAAAGGCATCCAGGATGCGCGTTAGACCCCGTTGCGGAATGACATCGAAGTCAGCAATTGCAGCCGGGATCAACGTACTATACCCCTCTTTTAACAGGATTTCATCCCCCGTGCTTCGCACATGAATCACGCAGTCCCCCTCGATACACATCGTGATGATAAAACTGTCATACTTCCGAAGGTCACGGTGGAACAGCTTCGACACCTCCATCACACGGACATCAAAATAAGGTGTATCTATAATCTGAGTGGCGCGGTTAGTCAACTCAGGATAATCAGTACGATAATTTTTCTCTACATGGAAGTCAAGTGCCTGGGCTGCCATTGCCGTATGCAGCTCACGCGGTTTGCCGTCCAAGCCTGGCCGGTTATAATCAAAAATCCGATAGGTCACATCCGACGACTGCTGCACCTCAGCCAAGAGGATGCCGCCACAGATGGCATGCACACGTCCCGCCGGCAGATAGAACACATCGCCCGCTTTCACCTGATGGTCAGCCAGAACCTCCGTGATCGTCCCGTCAGCAATACGCCGGTAGTATTCTCCCACTTGAATCTCCCGTTTGAATCCAGCATAGAGATGGGCACCCTCATCAGCCTTGATGACATACCACATCTCCGACTTGCCCATCTTCCCATGCTCACGCATCGCCATCTCATCATTGGGATGCACCTGGATACTCAGATCCTTTTGGGCATCAATAAACTTTACTAACAGGGGCAACTGACCATGGTATTTCTCATTTACCTTCTTGCCAAGGATGGCTTCGGGCTGTCCATGGATCACCGACACCAGATCCCTACCCTGCCACGCACCATTGCTGATGATGCTTGTACTGGTGGGTACTGCACTCACCTCCCAACTCTCCCCAATCGGTTCGTCGGAAGGTTGCAACCCCTTGTAGGGACGAAGCTGTCCACCGCCCCACACCACAGTATGTAGGTTCGGCTCAAACAGCAGCGGATAAAGCAATGTCTGTTCGTTCATTTGCAAAGTGATATCGTACTTTCTGGATCATAGGCCCGATCCTTCGCCTCAAAGATGGTAGTACCATCCTCATGGGGGATAAAAGTGTGATACACATTGCGAGGCACCTGAACAGCCACGCAATCGCTACCAGCCTTCAAAGTTACGCGCGCCGTCTCTTCCCCAAACTCATCATAAGTCACCTCGTCCCCACTCCCTCGTAATACGATGAGTGTCTCTGACGACTTTGTATGTCGGTGAATCGGAATCACTGTATCTTTCATCATCACGTTCAGCATACGTTGAGAACAGTCCCGCCAATGGGGATCCTCATCCAACGCCTGCGTCCGCAGATCATGACTCATCCGGCGCCTAGAAGAAATCTTTGCCTCTTCTTCTATCGTGTCAAATAGATTATAATTCAGTATCTTCATTAATATTTTCTCCACACCATCTTATTTACGACTCCGACGTAAGATTGGATAATCTTCACAACCTTAGTTGAGACGTTTTCCTCAATGTAATCAGGAACAGGGATACCATAATGGCCATCAGCATTGAGAGAAACTGCTGTATCCACAGCCTGAAGCAAACTGGCTTCGTCAATACCAGCAATAATAAAGCAAGCCTTATCGATTGCCTCGGGACGCTCTGTCGAAGTACGGATACAAATAGCTGGGAATGGATGTCCAACCGATGTAAAGAAGCTGCTCTCTTCTGGAAGCGTACCTGAGTCCGAAACCACAGCAAAAGCATTCATCTGCAGACAATTATAGTCATGGAAGCCTAATGGCTCATGCTGAATCACTCGCTGGTCAAGTTGGAACCCAGATTGTTCCAAACGCTTGCGAGAGCGGGGATGACAAGAATACAATATCGGCATATCATACTTCTCCGCCATCTTATTGATAGCGGTGAACAGACTCATAAAGTTTTTCTCCGTGTCAATATTTTCCTCTCTATGCGCTGAAAGCAAGATGTACTTGCCTTTTACTAAACCAAGGCGATTGTGAATATCACTAGCCTCAATCTCCGTCAAATTCTGATGCAAAACCTCTGCCATAGGTGAACCAGTCACATATGTACGTTCCTTCGGCAGACCACAGTCAGCCAGATAGCGACGCGCATGTTCAGAATAAGCCATATTCACATCAGAGATAATATCCACGATTCGACGGTTTGTTTCCTCTGGCAGACACTCGTCCTTACATCTGTTACCAGCCTCCATGTGAAAGATGGGGATATGCAGGCGCTTGGCCCCGATGACCGAAAGACAGCTATTGGTATCACCTAACACCAGGACTGCATCAGGTTTCGTCTCCACCATTACCTTATAGCTCTTGTCGATAATATTACCCATCGTAGCGCCAAGGTCATCACCTACAGCCTCCATATAGATATCAGGATCTGCGAGTTTCAAGTCTTTGAAGAACACCCCATTCAGATTATAATCGTAGTTCTGTCCGGTATGAGCCAACAAACAATCAAAATAGATGCGACATTTATTAATCACCGCAGCTAATCTGATAATCTCAGGTCTTGTACCAACAATAATCAACAATTTCAGTTTACCATCATTCTTAAAATGTTTCATAACAATATGAATTAATATCCTAATATTCTTTCAAGATGACTAATCGACTTATCCAATTCAAAATGAGCCTTCTGGAATTCTTGACCTTTCCTACCCATCTTTGCCAGCACAGCCTTATCCATCTTCGACATCTCCCGAATGGTCTGGGCTAAGCCCTCTGCATCTGCCGCTGCCACACATCTGCCGCAACCAGCTTCTGCAATAATCCTCGGACCTTCCCCGTTCATCATAGCCAAGATCGGTTTCCCTGCCGACATATAGGCCTGCAGTTTTGCAGGTGCAGTCAAATTAAAGATGCCTACATCCTTCAAGGTCATCAGCATTACGTCTGCCTTCTCAAAAAAGGAAGGCATAGCCTCAACAGGATGCCTACCGACCCAGTGTACCGTTTCCAGTAATCCATAATCATGACAATACTTCTCCACCCAAGGACGCTTACGACCATCCCCGACAAAGACAAAATGCAGATTCTTTTCATCTTTCAACAACTGAGCAGCCACCATAATATGGTCAAAATCCTGAGCCTCACCCATATTCCCAGCAAACATTACTATAAAACCATCAGGAAAGGCTGGAAGATGATAATCTTCAGATTTCGCCAACGCCTTATCAGCCCAATTGGGGAAATACACCAGCCGATCTTTATAGTCGCCCTTTTGTGTGATTGATTCCTCAAAACCTTTTGAACTCATCAATATTCTATCAGAATGTTGATAGATCCATTTAGTCAGCGCCTCGAACATACCCAAGACTTTCGGATTATTGATGCCTCCTGCCGCTTGCAGACTCTCGGGCCACAGATCAAGGACCCAAAAGAACAACGGAATCTTCTGTATCTTCTTAACAATCACAGCAGGAACACCAATCATGACTGGCGAAGTTTCGTGAATCAACACTCGATCAAACTTCTTAAACAGTCCCAGATAAAAGCTCAGAATGATAGAAGAAATGAAGAAACTGACATAATTTAGTAACAACCTGACAGCCCCCCCATTTCCCCTCGGAATGATGAAACCACGATAGACCTTCACGCTATTGAGAGTCTCACGTCGTTTACGAAAGATCCCATAGCCATCAAAGTATTTGCCTTTCGGATAGTCTGGTATCGCCGTCAGTACAGTCACCTCATAGCCACGACGAACCAATTCAAATGCCACATCATTACATCTGAACGTCTCGGGGTAGAAATGATTGGTACAAATCAGGATTCTCTTATTCATCATCATACCTTTTCAAAAAATGTATCAGGTTTGTTGGGATCAAAAACCTCATTACAATACATCACCGTCACCAAATCCTCTATATCTGAGAGGTTGATGATGTTGTGTGTATATCCTGGTAGCATATGTACTGCTTGAATGTGGTCACCGTCAACCTCCCACTCAAGTACCTTGCCTTCTGGATCATTTAGGTTTCGCTGTTGTATCAATCCATGACCCTTCACCACAATAAACTGCTCCCATTTAGTATTATGCCAATGTTGCCCTTTGGTAATTCCAGGCTTACTAATGTTAATACTAATTTGTCCTGATTGAACCGTATGAATTAGTTCAGTAAAAGCCCCCCTGTCATCCACATTCATCTTCAATGGAAAAGCCACTTTCTCCTTTGGGAGATAACTGAGATACGTTGCATACAACTTCTTGGCAAAACTGCCAGAAGAAATCTCGGGAACCGATGGAGCAGCGAGTGCAGAGCCATGCTCACATGAGCTTTGCCGAGTCGTGAAAGAGGTCGACCATTGGTCAATCATCAATGATTTTGGCTGTTCTGCGAACTGGTGAATCAAGTCAACAATCTCACCCAAGGTAATCTTATGTGTAATAGGGCAATAGCAGTAGCGACCTCCTTCGTTCGGAACAACATCCAAGCCATCAAACTCACAATGATGTTCCTTACACTCAAGAGCATCCAACATCTCTGCTACGAGGTCATCGATGTACAGCAATTCCAACTCTACTGAAGGGTCATTCACCTGAATCGGCAGGTCATTGGCTATGTTGTTGCAGAATGTGGCCACCGCTGAGTTATAATTCGGCCGGCACCACTTTCCGAACAAATTTGGGAAACGGTAAATCAGCACCTTAGCGCCTGTCTGTTCCTGATAGTTAAGAAACAAGTCCTCGCCAGCTTTCTTCGACCGTCCATATTCCGAGTTACCGAAACGACCTGTCAGTGAAGCCTGTTGAGAACTCGACAACATCACAGGACACTGATTACCATACTTCTTCAACGTATCCAACAAAGTCGAAGCAAACCCGAAGTTTCCCTCCATAAACTCAGAAGTCTCCTTCGGCCGATTCACACCCGCCAAGTTAAAAACAAAGTTTGCTTTTTGACACCAATCCTGAAGTTGCTCGTAAACAGAATCAATGTCATACTCCCAGACTTCGTCAATCTTCAAGTATGGGCGGGTCTTATCCTTCCCATCCCGTATATTTTTCAATGCTTCGCAGAGATTCTTTCCAACGAACCCCTTAGCACCTGTCACTAATATTTTCATTGTACAAAATTACCTTCACCCGACAACTCTTTCTGGATATACTCCAAAGCAGCAATTTTGGCCTTGGTTTCTTCCAAATTCAGACGATACGTGTTATCAGAGTTGAACTCCTCAATAGTGGCACGTTTTGAGTCACCCTCCTTGAAATACTTGTCATAATTCAGATCACGATTATCTGCTGGTACTCGATAGAAATTGCCCATATCCTCAGCCTTGGCGCATTCCTCCTTGGTGAGCAGCGTTTCATACATCTTTTCACCATGACGGATACCTATAACCTTAATATCCTCCTTCTTTCCGCCAAACAACTCGCACACAGCCTCTGCCTGTGTCTGAATCGTGCAAGCTGGAGCCTTCTGCACGAGGATATCACCATTCTGACCATGTTCAAAGGCAAAAAGCACCAGATCCACAGCCTCTTCCAATGACATGATAAAGCGTGTCATCTTAGGTTCTGTCAGGGTGATAGGGTTACCATTACGGATCTGGTCAATCCAAAGAGGAATCACCGACCCGCGTGAGCACATAACGTTGCCATATCGGGTGCAACAGATCTTCGTTTCACCCGAGTAACGACTCTTTGCCACAGCTATCTTCTCCTCAATGGCTTTGGTGATACCCATCGCATTAATGGGATAGGCAGCCTTATCCGTCGAAAGACAGATCACACACTTCACACCCGCATCAATGGCTGCATCCAGTACATTATCTGTACCGATCACGTTCGTCTTCACGGCCTCCATGGGGAAGAACTCACAACTCGGGACCTGTTTCAGAGCCGCAGCATGAAACACATAATCCACGCCTTGCATTGCATATTTCAAGGTTGATTTATTGCGCACGTCACCAATATAGAACTTGATCTTATTGGCCACCTCCGGCATCTTCGCCTGATACTCATGACGCATATCATCCTGCTTTTTCTCATCACGTGAGAAGATTCGGATCTCTCCGATATCTGTCCGCAAGAAACGGTTCAATACTGCATTTCCAAAACTACCTGTTCCACCTGTTATTAACAGGGTCTTATCTTTAAATACTGACATAATCTTTATTCTTTAATTTTCAATTATTCCATCTGTAACTAATTTGATCAAACGCTCCCAAGAATTATCTTCTGGCATTACATAGGGAGTAAAATGTATGATAGAACAACACGATAGGATTTTCCTCCCCCAGTCCTCATAATCATGCGCTACAACATATTTCAAACCTTCATATCCGTTCAATACTTCGTGTACATATTCCAAATTATTGGCAATTACTGGAACCCCTAACGATGCTGCTTCGAGCAAAGGAAGTCCAAGCGTCTCTATCATGCTTGGGAAGAGCAAGCCGTTGCAACTCTTGATCATCGACAATAGCTTTGAATGAGGAATTCTTCCATGATATGCAAAATTCTGAGTTAAACTATTCTCAGCAATATAATTATCCATATCAGCGACTTCATTTGGTTCCAAAGTTAAGTGGATTCTTATTCTCTTCGCCATTTCAGGATTCTGTTGATATATCTCTTTCATTGCATATGCTAAAGAAATATGCTCCTTAAACGCAAACGGCGTTGCAGGATATATAAAATTAAAAGTTCCATCTTCATATTCAAATGATCCCAAGCTATCAAAGTCTATCTTATCTATTTCCGGGAAGAATACTCCAATTCTTTCTAAGGGGAAAACAAATCGCTTTGAGAAACCTTTCTTGATCTGGTTGGTTTGTACGGCTATAAATGTCCTCTTATTCAAGAATAGTCTAATATACAATGGATAGAAATAGTGATAAAACAAATATGTCTTTGCAAACTTATCGTGTAAATTCACCATATATTTAGAAAGAGCTAACGCTTGATGGAAATAAACGACATATCTTGAGGCCTTACATCTAACATTGCCATTCTGTAGCGAGAACACCACATCTGGTACAATCCCAATCTTCTTGATTTCTTGGTTAAAGCCATAAAAATCAAACTTTATTCTACCCAAACCCTTAGTATGGCAAACGTGATAAAAAACATGGTTGATGACAGGGGTCGGCATTCCATCAGTCATAAATATATACCAATCATGCCCCCCCCTGAATCGTTCTAAAGCACCGAGAAATTGTTTATATATCGTTAAAGCACCTGTTTCAGTTGCAACTGTGGCCAATACACAAATTACCATCTTAAACAAACAATCTATTTAAACTTATAATTCTCCAATTCCTCTTCTTCAAAAATCGATATATACGGGAAATTAAACATAGTAACTTTATCCTCAAAATAATCACCTTGTTCTATTGCTGCATTCATATTCTTAAAGAATAGAACGACATGAATCATCAAAATACACCCCAACAAAAAATGATCGAGATATATTTTGCCCATATTAAATAAAACATGAGCAACAAATAAGCAATAGAAGACACGAAAGAGGAATTCTAACCGCCCTGCAATCATAGAACTGAAAGCAAAACAGCAATATAAGCAATAACCAATGATGCAAATAGCCTTCGCATAATAACCGTGTGAGCCCTCTTCAGGCTTAATAAATAGTACTGGCATAATAAGAAATCCTCTAATAGTCATTTGCACCAGTCTACTATCTTCATATTCACCCAACGACCTATCACCTAAGACATCTGGTATGTATTGGGTCAAATCTGGGGTCACAAGCGCAAATACGGTCAACCCCAGCACTACCCATTTTATAAAACCACGATTATACCAATCTTTACGATAGAACAAACCTATCAGCACTACAGCCAACATGGAGAAATGTATCAACGACCCAATTAGCATGATGATATAAAACCAGAGTTTCTTTCCTTCAATCAGAAGAGAATATGACCAAAGCAACAGGGCCAAACAAATTCCCTGCCGCATTGCCGACATAGGTAGAATTAGGAATACATAACAATAAAAGACAAATAAAGCAGCTGCACTCCGGTCACAACATTTTGAGAAGAAAGGATAGGCGAATCCCATCGTGATAGCACCTACAATAAAAACGAGTCCCTTATAGCCAAGTCCAAGCCATATACAGATTCTTACCAATACAAAATACAATGGGTCACGCCATTCTCCCATAGAATCGGGGTTCTCATAGAGGATTTCGTAATTAAAATAGTCGGTTAATTGTCCATACCGGAACATGACCATCAACGTCATTAACACATAGACAATATTGAACCATAGAACACTCTTCTTATAGGAAGACATTTCTATGGCACTAAAGAAAAACAATACAGCAAATATGAAGTAGTACATAATTAATGAATCGACTCGTAGAATTTTATCCATTGGGAGGCAATAAAAGAAGAATCGAATCTCTGAACATTCATCTCTCCCTTTATAACATAATCTTTATACAAAATATCGTCATACAACAATTGAGAGAAAGCATTTCTGATTTCCTCAACATGATATGGATTCACAAACAGAGCGGCATCTCCTCCTATTTCCTTAAGTACTGGAATATCCGAGCAAACGACAGGTCTTCCAACCTTGTTGGCTTCAATAACAATCATGCCGAAACCCTCAAACAAAGATATAAATGATACAACATCACATTTTACATATTCTTCAAGAATCTGTTCATCAGAGAGATTTTGTCTATTTTCATAGCAGATATGATATCTGTCCAGTGCAGCTAATTGCTCTTTACTTAATTTTCCAATAATAGACACTTTACATTTAACGCCTTGCAGCGCTTCAATTGTTCGCAAAAGATTCTTATTAGGATTTGTTCCTATCAACAAAATAGACGGAATATCTCTATGCTGATGAGGTGGAAATGGTTTAAATAAAGGATCAATTGCATTATGGATAACAACAATGTCCTTTCGGTTCGTAAGTCTCTTCACGCATTGCCTCGTTTGTTCCGAGATACACACGACTTTTGTGGCAAGCAACAAAGGCAAGCGGAACCACAACCATTCAATTAAAAACTTCTTAAGTTTTGATAATTCATTGAAATCCAAGGCCACAGTATCATGTATAGTCAATACACTCTTGCAGCCTATCAATGCCAAGATACAATAATGTATATCGCCAGTAATATGATTGATTGCTTTCCTGTTTCGATGCTTGAATACAAAAATGAGATTCCCCAAAATTGATTTTAGAGAAGCGCCTGCATAAGGAACGTAAAACTCTTCTTTATCGGGTATCTGACGAACAATCGTCTGGGTCACCTTATTAATACTATATCCCGCAGCTAAATTTCTATGAAAGAAGAGAGCTCTCATTTTAAATCAAATTCCTTTATAGCATGAGCCATTGCTTCAATATATCCTTTCCCAAATTTCAAATCTGGTTCCATATAATTTCCTTCTCCCCATTCATTCCACGATTTTACAAACAAAATTTGCCGAACTGCAGGTTTACTCTTTATCTCATTCAGCATTTGAGTAACATGCTGTTCAAATAATTGCGGCGTACTACCAATAATAATAAAACCATTTCTTCCGCTACGCGGGCTATGGTCCCAATTGGGGTAAATTGCAGGATAAACATCTTCTCGGGAGTCGAAAGCAAAATTATGAAGTGATTGAATTTCCTTTTTATAGGTAGTTAAATGCGTACATCCATTGTATCTAAGCAATTGCCAAAGTTTCCTTTGAATTTTTTGGATTATTGTCTCACTGAAAGCAGAGACTCCCAATCGCGCAAAGGTCACAGCTGAGAAACCACTTTTTATAAGTTGACTGCGTGTAGCTTCACATGGTTCAGTAGGAAGTATTCTTCCTACGAAATGTATACCAGAGAAACCTGACTTCACTGCCAAATCATTCCATATCTTCAATGTATGAGACGGCAAATCTGTGGCTCTATGAATAAAAACAAGTGGTGCACCTTGAACTTTAATGTAACGAGGGTCACTAAAGGCTTTAACCATTTTATTAAAATGATTAACATCATCTGCCTCGCTATATGTCTGTTCTATCAGAGTCTTAGTACCTGGAGCCAACGAGCCATCTTTATTCCACATCTTCGATTTCCATGACTCATTAGCCCATCCTATACAAAAAGGGAAATTGGGTTGACCACTTTCAACTACTTCCCAAAATGGACGTTCCATTAACTCATGACCTTCAAACCAATAGTGCCAATAACAAAACCCTTCAATACCTGCCTCACGTGCCAAGCTAGCCTGTTCTTCTCGGACTTCTGGCAAACGTAGATCATAGAATCCCAAATCAGCAGGTATTCTCGGTTGATAATGGTCTCTAAAAAGAGCCTTCGCTTTTGCGACATTTGTCCATTCTGTAAATCCCTTCCCCCACCATTCATCATTTTCTTTAAAAGGGTGGAACTGAGGGAGATAAAATGCTATTATTCTTGGCCTTGACATAATTGAATACAAAGTTATTTCTTCTTAAAAAGGAACAAAGTAACCAATCTGACTTTTATATATAATTCCATCATATAGAAATTAAACAAATCCTTTACTTTTGTCCATATATCATCACAAAGACACCTAAAATACAACTTCTTATATGTGTCAAATAATATTCTCCTTTCTTTCAAATCAAATCGACAATTGAACATAACTCCAAGACAATTTCTCCTTCTCCTCAATAAATATGAACAACTACCACTACCTATAAAACAATTCAGAAGAGGATCAACAGAACGTTTTCTTTTTAAATCAAATCCACATTCTTGATTAGGATGAATTCTATATGAAATGAGAGTTTCATCAATATAGCCAAGCTTATGACACGACGATAGTCTTAAAGCAATCCACATGTCATGTAGAATACACTGTGATGTTTTAAAAGGTATTACCATATCTTTTGCCTCTTTGGTAATAGCTAAAGCCGCTCCTGTAACGAAATTATCTTTTAGACACAAAATTTCAAACGTGTAATTGTCCAATAATCCTTTTGATATATACGGGGATAACATATTATAAGAGAAAAGCGTAAGCCCCATTTCATTATTATCTTGATCAATCAATATACCATCAGAAAAAACGCCATAATTCCCTGAGCCATTTAAATAATCAACAGTTTTCTTTACTTTATCTCCATGCCACAAGTCATCCTGGTCTGAAAAGAAAATAAAATCACCTTTGCATTCAATTAGTGCATTCTCGAAATTTTTCCTAAATCCTACGTTCTTTTCATTTTTAATTAATCGAATCTGCGGAAATCTATAAGCATAAGACTCTAATATAGTACAAGTTGAATCTTTAGAACAATCATCACAAATAACAATTTCATCTACAAACATTGACTGAGAAAGAATACTATCCAACTGTTGTCGAATATATTTCTCACCATTATATGTACAAAGCGCTACTGATATCATAATCTAAGAAATAGACCCTCAATAATACCGTAAAACAACGAATATAACTTCTTCAATTTTTTATCTTCAAACAAAATAATTTCTTTGGTTTTATCTACTATATAATGTTTAATAATATACTTTCTTACATTTGGTGTCATATTTTTGTGTTTTCGAATCAAATATATATGCGTCTTCAATATACTTCTTAATCTTCTTGGAGGATATGAGGATATTTCATACTCTTTCCCAAAGAGGCTTTTAATTACAGGCTCCCCAAATCTTTGCATTAAGCTACAACCTTCTATCCTCAGTAGCTGAATTCCATTGGACTTAGCTCTATATGACAAATCTGTATCAATACCATCAACAACCAACCGCTCATCATATCCATTCAAGACATCCAATACCGCTATAGGAACAAATGTACCAGATGTAATCAATGTCTCTACATTTGTGGCAGCATCTTCTTTAAACAAGACTTCTTCATCAATTTTAATGTTCAAAGCTGGACCAATGATAATCCATTTTTCATGATGGTGTTCTGCAAATCTCTTTAAAAATTTAAAATTAACAAAAAGTGAATCTTGATCCATCGTCAACAAATAATCATATTCATGCTCCTTTGCATATTTCCACCCATAATTCAAGCCATGAGATATGCTATTAATACCATCACCACAATATTCAACCTTTGAATGATGAATGAAGCGATATTTTTCTTTTTCCTGAGAAGGTGTATTTTCCCAAATCAGCACCTTTTCCACATCATCAATAAAGGCAGCAATATTCTTCTTCAGTAATTCCTCTTCAGGATAATATGTAACAACAATAGACAGTATTTTCACAATTAATCAAGAATACTTTCTCTCTTATATTTCTTCCTATGAAACACTTTTTCTTGCTATAATTTGTTTGTACTGCAAATTACGAGTAAGTTCTTCTAATCTTTTTCCCTATTTTCAGAATAAGATCCCCCAACTTATAACTCTTCGTAGAATATATCATATTACATCCTTCTCTAACGCCATCTTTATAATAGGAGTCCAAGATTTCACATAAGATATCTCTTTGAGTCTCGTTATTAACAATCTCCAAATATTTCCTCCACACAAGCGCTTTATCATCAATTTTCCCAAACCTCGCTATAAGATAATCGAAAGAAGCATAGATTTCACTACCTCCCCCCATCGCAACCGAATACCCTTCAAGTTCATTATAAGACTGCATATTAACAAAATACAATCCTCGTGTATTTATATACGGATGGCCATTCTTTGTGGCGAAATAAGTATATACTAGATCGTCACTTGGGCAATTTTCAATTACATCATCATCAATATTCTCTAAATATCGACCATAATAACACGCTTTTGTTAATGATGCACAACCACAATGGCACTTCATGCCAGAGAAGAATTCCTTATTGCCACTAATGGGATGATCAGGCCAAATATTATGAATAGACACGAACTCCTCTATCATACCCACAGGATATAAGAAATCATCATCTATCGTAATAATACAATCATTAGGATATTTCTTTAATGTTGGTATCAATTTCTTATATACTTTTGTATCTGGCACTCTATTAACCTCAACCTTATGAGTATCAATATATTTTTGAACTTCGTCAGGAATCAATTCCTCAAATGCCAAATTAAGGACTACCAAATCTGGCTTTAGCGTCTGAGAGAATATAGTATCCAACACCGCTGGGATATTTGAAATTCGTTTGCAATATGTCGTTAATGTGACTATTATACGCTCAGTCATTTCAATATAGGGCTATTAGACAAACTTATTTAGTAAAATCAGGAAGCGACAACCTACTGAGTATAAAAGATGAGACTTCTTTTGTAGATTCTCACTCAATATACAATAGGGAGATGCACACATTGTTAGGTACTCTTCAAATCCTTTCTGATAGAAAAGTGGCACAAATTCTTTCAATACCATTTGCCTTTCCACATGTTCTTTGTCAGAATCAGAGCTAATTCCGGACATATCTTGTCTAGCCACTACAACATCTATGACATCAACACTCGCATTTTTCCGAATGATTGAATCCAGCCAAAACTTCCAATCAGATACAATTTTAAGATTCTCGTCATAAAGATTATCATTGAATAGACTTTTCCTTATAAAGGTGCCTTGATGGTTCAATGTATCCAAATATAATTGTAGCAAAAGACTGCTTCGATATTGGCGTAATAGTTTATTATTATCCATCCGGATCACTTGACCAGAAATAATATCAGCATTGGAATGTATATCATATACCTTTTGTAGGACATTCATGTCATAAAGAGCATCTCCAGAATTTAAAAAGAGAAGGTATTCACCACGAGCATGTTCAATTCCTTTGTTCATGGCATTATATACGCCTTTGTCCAGCTCACTACACCAATATGCAAAATGCTGCTGATATTGTTCTATCAATTCCTTACTACCATCAATACTACCACCGTCAATAATGATCCATTCATAATCTTCAAAAGTTTGAGTAATTACTGAATCAATAGTTTTACGGAGGCCCTCTTTATTATTATAATTGATTGTAATAATTGATAGTTTCATAACGAATCACTCTTATATTTCTCAAGAAAAGATTCAACATCAAGAAAAAAACATTCTACGTCTTGTAGTTTATCTCGACTAAAGTTCCACCATTTCAGTTTTAACAAACGGTTTCTAATCTCCTCGCTAAACCTGTAATGCAATATCCGAATGGGGGTTCCTAGAGCCACAGCATAGGGAGGAATATCTTTTGACACAACAGCACCCGCACCAATTACAGCACCATCCCCAATCGTTACTCCATCCAATATCGTAACGTTAGCACCAATAAAAACATCATTGCCGATCTTAATAGGCTTTCTTTCTGCCACTTTATCTTCTGGAGAAAGTGTCATTCCATTTTGTTTCATCGTGGAATAGAACATCGGAGAGGTGCTGATTCCATCAATAGGATGAATACCCCATCCACATAATAGATTTGGCCCTATAGAACAAAACTTCCCTATTTCTGTCATAGATATAGAAGAATTGTTTGCAATGTATGTATAATCGCCTATCTTTGAACCAGACACATGATATACAGGATATAGTTTGGCATATGCACTGACTTCGGAATCGTGTATCCAACTATTCATGCCAGACTCTTTAATACTCTCCAAGTAATAGATTTCTGGAATTGAACTTTTAACAATCCTTCTTATTATTTTCCTAAAAAAAAGCATCAAACTCATGCCAATTTCTTTCTTTCAAATACATTTATCCAAGAATACTCACTTGCATTATATACCTTTACACCCTTATAGGCTGCGTATTTATTTAACTCTGCATACAATTCAAACATTTTACCATAAGCATATATCAAATCGTGTAAAGTCCAGCCTTCCATTTTTGTCCCTTTAGAAGAATCACAATAGTCATTAGAATATACATCCTCTTCTTTATAAAAATGAGCATTTTTAATAAAAATATCATTAGATTCTTGATCAATTCTTAAACTCTCCAGAAAGGAAGTATCTGCACCAATCAAATATATTTCTTTGTAGTTCCAATATATAGCCATGTAAACACATGTATTTAATACTGTTTGGGCAGGGGGAGCAATCAGATTTTCATCCCAGGCCTCAAATTTAGACTTCTTACCAACATCTTGACTACCATCATAATAACAATCAATTGTTATATATTTGTTTCGACGAAAAATCTCCAATGAATGAGCCTCTTTATAAGAATAAGGAATTATGATATGCATGGGCCAATTGGTTCTCGCTACTATTGTTTGAAAAAGATTCATAACAGAATCTTTCATATTTTCAGGAAGAGTAAAATAAGCAGGATCAGCAAAGACATAAAGTTTGGGCTTAAAAACTTCAAAAAGATCTGTTGCGCCAAATTCATTTACTACGATAATATCACTTTGTGCAATCTCTTCTTTATATTTCTCAATTGAGCTATTGAGAGAAGGGCCATTCCCTATTACTACCACTCGGCTGGACTGATGCTCTATTTGTGGGAGAAGATTTCGGACTAAAGAACGCTTTTCATTCCTCAGCTTATTCTTCATAATTGAAACAATTGGTGGAACACACAATTTCAAAATATCACATATTCTCATAATTCACATCAATCATTAACCTCAATCAGATCACACTTATACCCCCATAACATGGGCGCAAAGCAAGATGTCTATGAATGCTAAAACCATTCTTATTAACACCATCTATATCATGGTACTTTCCTACATAAATGCGATCTCCATTATGATCAGTGTCGCAGCACCACACAAAGTCGTGCCACCACAGATACTCTTTACGGGCATAGAAGTAAGCAAAGAAAGTATAACCACAAAGAATTGCAGGAGGGAATATTAAACCCCGCTGAGCCAAATCAGCAGGCATAACTGCACGTGATTCTTCAAATACGTCTTTCTTTATTAGATACCACCTATCATCAAGTGTCAAATCCATGAAATCTTCTTTCATGTACCAGTCTTGATTATATAAGCACGGTTCTGATTCGTCAGGATTAACTCCAAACTTCTCACGGAAGAACTTTAAGGTGATAATCTGCCCATTGATATTACGAACGCCATATATTAATATATAGCCTTCGCTTGCAGCTTTATGCAAGTCAGCATCCCTGTAATGGATTGGCTTCTCCAGTATCTCAACCTCACCAAAACCCAAAGCCTTAAAAAAAGGCTTCAATTCTTCCTTGCCAACGAAATTGACTCCGAAGAGCTGTCTAATTTGCTCTCTTTCCACTTTTGATATTCTATGACTTCATCTGCAGTGGCAAGATGCCCCATAGCAGAGTATTTTTCTATTCTTTCAAATTCAGCAGTTAAGCGTTCAAAACGCATCCCCCAACCACTGTCAACAAACCAAGCCAAGTTACGGACAGGCGCATTATAGAGGAGGATGCTGCTCTTGGTATCTAACACTTCCCTAAGAAATGTGAGATAAGCTCTATATTGATGCTCATGAGAAGCAACAAGAGCAAGTTTCTTCCAACCATTTTCCATAGCCATCTTTACCACCTCAACAGCTTGCTGGCGCGTATGAAGGGACTTATCCTCATGAATAAGATCATTCTCAGGCACTCCTTGGTTCAGGATAAAAGGGGCCACCTCTTCATAAGGGAAGCTACCATAATCTTTGTCAATGATATTGCCACTGAAAACGATCCTATCCACCATACCTCTCTTGTAGAGGTCAACAGCCTTCTGAAAACGGAAGAAACCATCACCCTCCAACAAGATTGCGGCATCAGAGTGCATCAGGCAATCATTGTCTACGATTGCTAAAATTTTTTCTCTGTCTGTAATCATCTTTTAAAGATCTTCCCAGAAAATAGGATCACGGGCAGGAATGTCCTTATTGACAGTCTTGCCAATGACCACGTTCTTATACTTAGGCAAGATACCCAGAGCAGGACGCAATACATCCAGATCATCCTCGGTAATTACCTGCCCCTTCTTCAAATCCTTCTTGGCATAGAGACAACGACGCTGTACGAATACGGTCTCGCCTTCCTCCTTTTGGACCTCCTTACGTGTGCTACCCATTGCCTTTTCAACTTCACGGATGCTATCTACCATAAACTTGAATTCAGCGGGTTCCATAGAATGAGGATGGTCAGGACCTTTATCCTTCTTGTTCAAGGTGAAGTGCTTTTCAATGACACGACCACCAAGAACCACTGAAGCAATAGCCACCACGGGACCGGGAGCGTGGTCGCTGTAACCAGTCAAGCAACCAAAGGCACTCTGATAGGTCTTCAGCACATTCACATTGGCACTTTCAAGTTTGGAAGGATAGTTAGTGATACACTGCATCAGCACAAAGTTCTTATTGCCGGTCTTCTCAATAGTACGCACAGCCTCATCAATCTCAGACATGGTGGCGTCACCAGTAGCCAGCATGATGGGCATACCCTGACGTGCAATATAGTCCAGCATTTCCAGCCAGGTGATTTCACCGGAACCAATCTTGATGAATGGAAGTTTCATCTTGGCGCAGAGGTCAACGGCCTCTTTGTTGTAAGGAGAGGTAGAAAAGTCAATGCCAACCTTCTTACAATAGTCTGCCAGTTCCTGGTGCCACTCCAAAGGAAGTTCCACATCCTTGAACACCTCACTGACGGTACGGCCCCAAGAGCCGTGTACACCATGGAGCTGCATCTTGGAGAAACCACCCTCAGAGACAATACTCTCAGCCTTGAAGGTTTGGAACTTGGCGCAGTCTGCGCCAGCTTCTTTCGCTGCATCAATGAGTCGCTTGGCTTTCTCCAAGCTGCCATCGAAGTTACCACCAATCTCTGCAATGATATAGGTGGGATAGTCGGGGCCTATCATGCGGTCACCGATCTTGATGTTTTGATTAAAGTCTAACATATATGGTTACTATTTTTGAAACTCATTAATTGTTTTGTGAAGAATCTCAGCTTGAACTTTGCACTCATCAATATTCCAATAATTGGTTTTAAGCTGAATCATGCGCAACTGCAGATACTCAGAGTTCGGGCAAAGGCCAGGCTCATATGACTGCCAAATGCCCGGCTGCTTGTGGACAATGTTCTGGAAAGCAGGCTCCTGATATGAGAGTTTCCAAGCAGCATAGTAAGGATCACCACCGTTCTTCTGGAACAAGTCACGGAACTCATACCAATCCTTCTGAGGATTGTCAGTATTGAGTACACAGCAATAGGTCCAGTATGAAGACTCGCAACCTTCAGGTCCCTTTTCGGGTATCAGCAGGTTCTGTCCCTGAATTGCTTCAGCAAAGATCTTAGCGCAGTTCTTGTGGTTTGCAACCAGTTCATCAGAACGCTGGAGCTGACCAAGAGCACAAGCCGCCTGCAACTCAGACATACGATAGTTGAAACCAACACTCACATGACGGAAATAGGCAGGGTCTTGAATATCATTGCGGGAAATTTTCTGCTTGGTAGCACCTACGCTACCATACCCCAAGCAACCAAAGCGACGAGCCTCATCAGCAAACTCCAAATTATTGGTCAGCAACATACCACCCTCACCTGTTGTCAGGTGCTTGGAAGCCTGGAAGCTGAAGCTGGAGAAATCACCGAATGTGCCAACCAGTTTTCCTTTATACTTAGCACCAAAAGCCTCAGCATTGTCCTCTATCAGATAGAGATTATGCTTTTTACAAATCTCCAAAATCTTATCGTAGTCGGGACAAAAACCATATAGGGCAACTGTCATGATGGCCTTGGTATTAGGGGTAATGCACTTTTCAATGCTCTCAGCAGAAATCTGGAAAGTTTCACGGTCACTATCAGCAAAGACTGGATTGACGCCAGCCATAACGATGCCAAATGAAGAACTGGCCATGGTCAAAGCTGGGGCAATAACCTCATCACCAGGTTTAATTCCAAGGGCTGCGACAGCCTGATGAAGCGTCGCTGTACCATTGCTACTGCCAATGGCATATTTAACTCCAAACTTTTCCGCAAACTCTTTTTCAAGGCGAGAGTTGAAAATGGAGTTCTTGGATGTTGCAAAGGCATTATCCAAAGCCTCATTTACATACTTTCTTTCTAAATCGGAAATACGTTCCATAAAAACAAATTATTAGGATTATTTATACATTGCACTTCTTTCTACTTCGGAGTTTATCTTGGCAATTTCCGGGTTGGCTTTCAATATTTCAAGGATCTCATCCATCAGCAAGACGCCCTTGTTGGCAGGATCACGGTGAGCATACACGGCCTTCACCATTTCAAAGTCCACATCCTTATCAACAGTCCAACGCAGGTAAGACAAGTTCTCACCATTGCTTACATTGCCTATCTTGAAAATCTCAGGATGATGATAGATGTACTGGGTAACATGTTCACGCTCAAAAGCAGTCTCTGCTTCCTTTTCAGAAAGGTCAAGCGCAGATTTCTTAAAAGCTTCACAATCCAAACCCTCAGGGAATGAAGGAGGAAGATTGTTTGTCACGTGGTCGTAGCCTTCTTCAATAAGTTTTGTAATTACAGCATCTATCACCTGAGGCTCCTTAAAGGGATCATCAGCTGTGATGCGTACCACAAAGTCAGAGGGGAATGCCTCAGATGCACTGTAGTAGCGATTCAGTACATTCTCCTCGCTGCCGCGGAAGCAGTGTACGTTGTTCTTCTTGCACCACTCCTCAATCTTATCGTCTTTCTCACTGACGGTGGTAGCCACAATGATGTCATCAATCTTTGTAGCATATTTAAGACGGTTCACCACATGCCATAGCAGCGGTTTACCATCAATAAGGGCAAATACCTTATTGGGGAAACGGGTTGAGCCACAACGGGCTTGAATGATTGCATTAACTTTCATATAATAAATGCCTAACATCAAGATATTATCTGTTTAATTCAATTTATAAACTCGAATATTATAATATGACTGGTCTGTCGTATATGAATTCACATAAGATAACTTCAAATCTTTATAGTTCTTAATTTCAACAGCAGAAAAGATATAATCACAACCAAGATTTCTTAATTCTGATATATTTATTTCCAAATTAGACAAACCCACATTGTCTGTTTTACCATATAAGAATTTTAGGCCCAAATCAGATGAAAATATATAACAGCGCGACCCCCATTCGTCAAAATACTTTCGAAGAGTCTCACTCTTTTCTAATTCTCCTTTTATTACTTTTCTAAACCAATGTTTATAATCTATAGAATAGTTGAACACATAAGAGTCTAATGTATAGAAATTATTATATTCAGTTACAGAAGGATACATTCCTAAAGAAACAACTTTACATCTATAATCTTGTTCTAAATTCAAATCTTTTATGATGTTAGAAAATAACTTTTCATCAAAATACTGCTTAAAAGATGGAACAGTTGCATTATTTCTCCCCAACAATTTCTTATAATTGGTAGATAGTTCTTTATTAAAATCTCCATCATTAACATAATTTCCTATTGCAATCACTCCAGATAACACAAAAACCAAAAGTTGTTTACTAGGAATAAAAGAAAAAGCCTTTGCTAATATTATGAAACATACAGAAGGATATAAAAAGTAGAATCGGTCAAATTGGAATGATTTTGTAATTTCAAAAGGTAGCAATCTGGCAATGCTTCCTATCATAATCAGGGCAGCGACAAGAAAGAATGCTCCACTATAATATCTCACCTGCTTGTCAAATTTACCATATCTAAAAAAGATTATGAAAGTTACAAGTAAAATCGGCACAGCCCAGAGACAACCAGCATGATATTGAGAGTAAACATAACAATTATAGACTCCAATTAATAAATCTGACAATGATTCTGAGTTAACGAATTCAACTCTGTGGGAAATGATATCTGTTGGAAAGAAGTAATTATAGATGATCGATACATTTACAAATAGATATACCAAAACAAGAAGAATTATACCAATAATGTGGTTTTTAGGAACCGTACGCTCAACAATCCATTTATAAACGATCCATCCACCCCATAACAAACAAAGAAAAACACCTACCAGAACCAATGAAGAATTACAAGCAAAAAAGATAATGAGTACATATGACATCCATAACTTTTTCTTATGCTCAAGGTTTAGAATACAATAAAAGAAAAGCGGTACTCCCGCAGATGACAATCCATAATCAGCATAAAATGGAATCAAACAAAACAGGATAGCAACTAATAATGAATATAAAGCATTCCCCTTTATTATATAGTTATAACAAAGCACATACATACCAAGGATGGCTATCAATCTTACGAAAAAAATATTGCATACAATAGCCCAATACAATGGCAGTATTATATATAAGATTGTCTTTATGTCTATAGGAACTAAAGATAGGTAATTCAAACTCGGAACTCCATCTAAAACAGGAAGTACACCATCTGGATCTCCAACCAATCCCAACGACAAGATTGTTTTTACATGTACTGGATTACTATCCAAAAAATCATGTATCGTTATAAAAGCATCTTCTCCCAAGATAATATATGGTAACATCATAATCACCACAACAATTATTCCCAGGATGACGGCATTCTTATTACTCAAATTATGCATAAAACGTGATGAGTCCTATTATAATCAAGCCAATTGCCACAATATTATTCCTCTTTATCTTCTCAGATAGAAACAACATCGAAAGAATTGGTACGAAAATATATCCTGTAGCCTCGAGGATCGGCATATCCTTCAGTTGCACGCCATTCTTCATGGCGAAGATATTGGTTACCAACGTGATAAACATGATAGCATATGAGAGCATCACTTTCCAATTGAGCATCACACTAATTGCATGATGATGATCTTCTGAAGCGCTCTTCTTTAAAAGAAGTTGTGATGCAGAACAAGCAAAAACGCCGATTAACACTAACAAATAGTAAATCACGATGAGTAACTATATGAATTTACAATAATACCAGCAATTATGGTCGAAGCACCGACAATATTCTGGAGAGTTATATGTTCGCCAAACAGACAAGATGCAAATAGTAGCGAAAAAATCACAGTTGAGCTCTTAAACAAAAACGCTTGAGACAATGGAGTTGATTTCAATATGATCTGCCATAATACCGCATAGATTGCAAGTATTAGAATAACAATGGCAAAATATAGACAATATTCAATTGAAAGAAAACTAACTCTGGATGCCAATTTAGTAAAAATTCCAGAAGATGAGTAAATCAAAAAAGCGAAAACTAATAAAATACTATATACTGCATTCTTTTTACTCATATCAACAATCCACATTAACTTTATCCATTACCACGTATATTGGGCGCCCCTTTATCTTATCAAATATCTTGCCTACATATATTCCAAGAATTCCTAATTGCATCATAATTAGCCCACCAACAAACCATATTGAGAATACCGTTGTTGTGAATCCTGGAAGATTAATATAGCCAAAAAAATAAGCAAAAACATTATATAATGCAAACAGAACGGACAACATTGACATTAATACACCCCAATATACCATAAGTCTTAATGGCTTGTTCGTATTGGTAACAATCAAGTTAAATGCAAATTTCA
>Ga0265300_10000332_pt1 | contig 49323 bp, 35 predicted proteins | sample AusTroGonzalo_MG_FD_193482 | JGI IMG/M metagenome (GOLD analysis project Ga0265300, IMG submission 193482) | Bovine rumen microbial communities from tropical cattle in Woodstock, Queensland, Australia - Gonzalo_03 | ecosystem: Host-associated > Mammals > Digestive system > Stomach > Rumen ... | reverse complement strand
AGTCCCAGCACCTCGACAAACAACCACATAAGCCCCATGCGAACCACAAACAGGTTGAACATGTGAGCCCCTATAATACCTATGAGGTTATGAACAGACGGACTGGTCTTGAATGTCCAGTAGACGGTAAGGAAGTAGTTGACACAAAAAGAGATGAGGTAACCCGAAATGAGCGCTACCTGATAAGGAGCGAAAAGACGCACCACATAGAATACCGCAGCATCTATCATAGCACATGTGCCACCCACAATACAGAAACGAAGAAACTGCTGTACCTCTTTCTGGTTAATTAACTCCTTTATCTTTTTCATCCTATTCCAAATGTACTCTTTCTGCCGTGAGCGGCTCACCCATAAAGACTGCAGCTTTATCCTGAAATGCCTCGGCCTGCTCTGTGGTTAAAAACGTTGTTGAACCTCCCTGAGTGATTCGCCCTTCCATCTCAGGATGACGGTTCAGATAATCCTGCAAACTATTGGCCACGTAATAGCCTTGCTCAATGACATGAATATCGGACGGCATATACTTCCGTATCTTCTCAATTAAAAGAGGATAGTGTGTACACCCTAAGATAACACTGTCAATCAGCGGATCACGACTGAGCAGACTATCAATATTCTTCTTTACAAAATAGTCGGCACCAGGACTGTCGTATTCGTCATTCTCGACCAGGGGAACCCACATGGGGCATGCCTCGCCTGTGACATGTATATCGGGATGTAACTTGGCAATCTCCAGATTGTATGTAGCACTGCGTATTGTACCTAAAGTTGCCATAATACCGACATGACGACTTTGGGAAATGCATCCCAAGACCTCAACAGTAGGACGTATGACACCAAGCACACGCCGCTGCGGATCCATTTGAGGAAGGTCATTCTGCTGTATGCTACGCAAGGCCTTTGCCGAAGCTGTATTACAGCCTAGGATAACCAGATGACATCCCTGCTCAAAGAGATACCTGACAGCTTGCAGGGTAAACTCATAAACAATGTCAAACGAACGTGTACCGTATGGTGCACGGGCATTATCTCCTAAATACAGATAATCATACTGCGGCATTAACGAACGTATCTGCCGCAGTATAGTTAAGCCTCCATAGCCCGAATCAAATATTCCTATCGGGCCTGGCGCTTGTGGAAACTTATTCTTTTCGTTCATCTTGAGATGACGCTGCAATACCCAGTTTCTGACGTACAAGTTCAGTCACATCCACACCGACAACAGGATTAATATAAGGGCAAGCGTTATCGTCAGTATTCAGGATAAAACCATATCCATATTCCACGCCAATTTCAAGAAGAGCCCTATTCAGTTTCTTCTGTACCTCAGCAACCAGGTCTTTCTCGGCCTGAGCTAACAAGTTCTGAACCTGTACACGAAAAGCAACTCCATTATCCATCAGCGTCTGCAATTCTGCCTGCCGCTTTTGCATAATGGTCTGGGGGAAATCCTTCTGTCCCTGCAGGAAATCAACGAATTTCTTCTGGAACTCGGCCTCTCCCCTTGCAGCCTCAGCGTCGTACTTGGCCTTTAAAGTTTGTAAATCCTGCATAGCCTGAGCGTACTCTGGCATCTCCTTTATTACCTGCTGGTAACTTAGGTAGCCAAACTGAATCTGGGCAGAGGCAACGACAGGAATTACTACTAGGAGAAATAAAAACAGGCGTTTCATATTCCGTTCTTATTATTATTGAATACCTACCTCTTTCTTAATCAGAGCTGTCACGTCAGTGCTCAACTGTGAATTAACAAAGGGGATGGCACCTGTGTTGATGTCAACAACGTAAACATAGCCACCTTCTTCGCCAACTTTCTTCACAGCAGCCAGAACCTTCTCATTAATAACACCCATCTTCTCCAGACGAGCCTTCTCCAGAGCCTGCTGATTGTCCTGGTAAGACTGCTGCAAACGCTGATACAGATCCTGAAGTTCCTGCTCACGACGCTGACGCACATTCTCCAACAGGTTTGCCTGCTCTTTCTGATACTCGCCGCTCTTCTTCTCCAGTTCAGCCTGCATCAGCTTCATGTCATCTTCATATTGCTTAGCCATTGCCTGGATTTCTTCTGTAGCAGTAACATACTCCTTCATATTAGAAATAATGTCGGCGCTGTTGAAATGAGCAAACTTCTGTGCATTCAAACTCAGGGGAGCTATCATCAGGATAGCAATCAATAATTTTTTCATAATCTTACTTTATTATTTGTTATTTATTATTCGTTGAAATTATATTTGCTTAATTATAGCCCAACTTAGAGAGAACCTCGTTGGAAATGTCTATCTTGGGATTAGCGTAAATAATGCCTGCATCACTGGCGCGATCCAATATCAGGCTGTACCCCTTTAAGTCGGAGATATCCTTCACGGCATTGTAAATCTCATCCTGTATAGGAGTCATCAGACTTTCACGCTTCTTATACAATTCGCCCTCAGGACCAAAGTATTTTCTCTTTAATTCTGCAGCTTCCTTTTCCTTTGCAACAATAGCCTCCTCACGCTGGGTTTTCTGCTCAACGCTCAGGAAGACAGCCTCTGACTGGTAATTTTTATACAGCGTCTGTGCTTCCTGTGTCAAGGCATCCACTTCTGCCTGCCACTTCTTGCTTACCTGATTCAGCTGCTCATTAGCACGTTCGTAAGCAGGAATATTCTTTAATATATACTCCATATCTATGAGGGCAAACTTCTGTGCCATTGCATTGACACTTGTCATCACCATTAAAATCAAAAATAGCTTTTTCATATACGTAAATTATGATATGTGTTATTAAAACTCTTGTCCCAAAACAAAATGGAAGTGACTACCGCTATACGTTCTTGAGCCGAATACGGGATCAAAGCCATATGCCCAGTCTATACCTAACATACCCACCATAGGCAAGAAGATACGGACACCCAAACCGGCCGACTTCTTCATATCGAAGGGATTGAATTTCTTTACATCATCCCATGCATTACCACCTTCCACAAAGGCAAGGCCATAAATGTTTGTACTTGGACTAAGCATGAAAGGATAGCGGAGTTCCAGAGAGAAGCGGTCGTAGGCATAACCGTTATAACCGTTTGGCGTAAGAGAGCCATTATCATAACCACGCAATCCGATGGTCTCTGTAGCATAGGTAGAACTATATCCGCTCATACCGTCACCACCCATATAGTAGGTCTCAAACGGAGATCGCTTATTCTTGTTGTAATGTCCCAGCAAACCAAGTTCAACACGGGTGGACAGGACAAAACATTTGTTGCCGTTGGAAAGAGCAGTATAGGTTCGGTGTTTCAACTTCCACTTATGATACTCTATCCATCTATGCTTCTCCTGCATCTCCTGCTGATAGGTCTCGCTTTTATAGTCATTTCCCAGATTAGCATAGTCTTTCTTATCGAACAAGCTATATGGAGGAGTCAGCGTTACGCTCAAGAGGAACTCTGAACCGTTACGTGGGAAGATAGGATTAATTACACTGTTTCTGCTCAGTGTCAGGCCAAGGCTGATATTGTTACAGTTACCGTTATTAATAAGGAAGTACTGCCAATCCTTCAGCATATATCGGGTATAACTGATATCAGCATAGAAGTTGAACCAGTCATCGGGCCAGCGCAAACGCTTTCCCCAACCGAGACTGAAGCTGAAAGTCATGAATCGCTTATCCGGGTCGTAATAGTTCTCGTAATAGTTGCCGTAACCATATCCGTTGCCATACATATAATAACTATAGTAATTATTGTAGTATGCCGAATTGTAATAGTTATCGCTAATGTCTGTGTACTTACTGAAAGAGGCTCCGAAACTGAATGTATTAGGTCGCTTTCCGCCGAACCAGGGATTAACATAGCTGACGCTATATTGCTGGTAATATCTGCCGTTGGTCTGACCACTGATACTGAAGGTCTCACCATTACCCTGAGGCAGGACGCCTCTTCTTATACCGTTCTTCTTGAACAGATTGGCCATACAGAAGTTACCGAACTTCAAACCGATCTTACCAACCACACCCGTCTGGCCATAACCCAGCGAGAACTCAACCTGGTCATTACTCTTGGTAGTAAGTCCCCAGTCAAGATCCACGGTTCCATTGGAAGGATTGGGATGGATATCATATTTGATGTTTTCTGCATCGAAATGTCCCATTGCGGCAATTTCCCTGTATGAACGCTTCAGGGCTTCCATAGAGAAGAGGTCACCGGGCTTATTTCTTAGCTCCCTGCGTATAACGTTCTCATAGACGCGGTCGTTTCCGGATATTCTTACATGGCTGAGATGTGCCTGAGTTCCCTCAAAAATACGCATTTCCAAATCCACGGAATCCTCCACCACATCCACTACAACGGGGTCGAGCTGCGAGAAGATATAACCGTTATTATAATATAAGGTACCTACAGCGTCATCATCCACTTTCAATCTGTCATTCAAAAGCTTCTGGTCGTATACATCACCCTTCTTCATACGCAATAATACATTCAGGTAATCCGTAGGATAAAGTGTATTGCCGACCCACTCTATGTTACGCACATAGTATTTCTGTCCCTCCTCCACTGTCAGATAGATATCCACATCATTCTCGTAGGGAGCCACACTGTCAGAGACCAAGATAGCGTCCATATATCCCAACTCGGCATATTTCGACATCAGGTTCTCCTTAGCCTCCTTGTACCTGCTGTCCGTGAATTTCTTGCTGCGGAACAAGCCTGAAAGGGAATTTTTCTCGTGAATCTTCTTAAGGATACCGGACTTTATCAGGTTGCCTTTTATCTTGCCGGTCTTCAAATACTGGTTTCCGGAGATATAGATTCGATGAACCTTCACCTTGTCTTTCTTCTCCACGTTGATATCCAGAATCACCTTGTCCGGATGGCTGGCATCATCACGCTGAAGAATACTGACCACCGCATTCTTGAATCCCTTATCAGAGAAATATCTCTCACAGAGAATCTTCGCACGGTCCAGCATATTGGGTGTCAACTGGTTGTCCTTAATCAGACCAAGCTTTTCCTGCAAGTCGTCGCGCTCACCCTTTTTTACACCGTTATAGTTTATTTGGGAAATTCTGGGTCTTTGCGCGAGCTGAATGTGTAAATATACCGAGTCATTAACCAAACTGTCAACACTGATTGCAACATTACTGAACAAGCCGTTTCGCCAGTAACGCTTCACCACGTTTGATATTTCCTCGCCAGGTATTGTAATAGCCTGTCCTTTTGTCAGACCACTGAGTCCTAACAACAGATACTCATCGTAATTCTTTATACCATCTATAGCTATATTAGCGATATAATAGGTACGTGGCGAACGACTATAGTCTATTGCAGGCTTTATATCACGCTGGCCCACCTGACCGCATATATCCGATAGCAGTGTCGTCAATAATAATATAACAAGGTATATTCTTTTCACAATTCTAACCTTAAATCCTGTTTATTTCTTTTCCTCTTCCACCTGGTCACCCGTCTTTCCGAATCTACGTTGACGTCTCTGATATTCAGCTATGGCCTTATGCAGATCTTCCTCCTTAAAATCCGGCCAATATGTGTCACAGAAATAGAATTCGCTGTAGGCACACTGCCAAAGCAGATAGTTGCTGATTCTAAGTTCGCCACCCGTACGGATTAGCAAATCAGGATCCGTCATAAAGCGGGTCTCCAAATGTTCTGATATATATTTCTCGTCTATTTCCTCTGCCTTCACCTTCCCTGCAGCAGCATCCCTTGCCACCTGCTGCATGGTCTTCGTCAATTCCCAGCGGCTACTGTAGTTAAGTGCCGTAACAGCCGTCATGCGGGTATTGCTGGCCGTGTTTGCCATACATTCCTCCAGACGTTTTCTGGCATGCTGGGGCAGACGGGTAATATCGCCAATTAAACGGAACCTGACATTGTTCTTCATGAATATTTCATCCTCCAGCTTAGTGGCAATGAGATTCATCAGTGCCTCTACCTCAGGTTCCGGGCGATTCCAGTTTTCTGTGGAGAACGTATACATGGTAAGGTATTTCACGCCCAAACGTGCACATTCCGAGGTGATGCGTGTTACTGTATCCACTCCCTCAACATGTCCCGCCGAGCGAGGCAAACCTTTCTCCTTAGCCCATCGTCCGTTACCATCCATAATGATGGCTATAGACTCCGGTATATTGTTCATGTCGAGTTCTATCTTCTTCTCCATCGATCCTATATTTTTATCCGATAACCGCTAACCGGTCTCAGTTATTACATTTTCTCAGTTTAGGACATATCTCATAAGTCAGGTACACCATTGTAAAGTTGTAACAGTCCTTATTCTTCAGTCCTACGCTTTTTATTCCGTAAGGATGCGCCAACTGAGTCGTTCCCTCAGGCGTAGCATCCAGTCTGTCGCTTGTGGTAAAGCGCATTGTCCATTCAAATCCGATATTCAGACGTGGCTTCAGCTTGTATTTAACACCGACACCCACAGGCAGACACAGGGCACCACATGCACTGGCTCCGCCGCCCATAGCAATCGTCATACCCACTCCGGCCAAGGCATAAGGAGTGATGCGCTTCAGTTCTTTATAACCGGCCCCCATGCCAAAACCCCAGAAATTCATCTCAAACTGAACACCCAGGTCCAGCACGTTACGCGAGAAATCTATTTTTACCGGCACACCGCCTTCTATCGAGCCGCTCCAGGGGTCCAATGGAATGAAACCGTCCATGCTGCCGCTCAAATGGCCAATTGCCAGATTCGTCTTCAAGGCCATTCTTGGATTAAAGATACGGCGAACTGTAACACCGCCCATGAAACCCATGTTTGCATATGGCTTGCTGTTAGCATCTCCCATATAGAAACAGGTTCCCAAAGCAGCTCCCAAGTCCATTTTGTATTCCAAATCCTCCGCTTTCAGACGGGCAGAGAAGAAACACAGCAGGAGCAGTAGCGTTACTGTCGTTCGAAGTCCAGTCTGTTCAGCTTTCCACGCCATACTTCACCATTGGCAATTATCCATATTACATTGTTATCGTCCACCACACTGCAGACGGGGCCATTTACGCCTTTCAACTGCTCCGGCAAATGCAGCTCAGAATCCTTACGCCACGAAATGCCATAATCCTCACTCACGAACAGAGCATCCATCGCCTTGTCCGTACCCTTTCCCGTAACAGATGCGCCGCCAAAGGCCATGCATTTGTCATCGTATTGTATCAGGTTCAGGCTCTCCAACTGAGGCAATGCATACTTATTGTCTTCTGTTTGGTTCACATACATCCAGACAGCTTCGCCTTCCGACACATCTTCGTTCCACATCTTGCTCCATACAACAGATGTCTTGTCACTCTCTTCGGAACGATTGCCGACCAATACCAGTCGTTGGCTGCCGTTTGCCTGCTTCATCAACAGTGTTCTCACACCCTTTGACGGCAAAAATGCAGAACTTTCATCCAAGCCCTCAGGCTGGAAAGACCATCCTCCCAGTCCGTCCTCTGAACACCTGTACAGTTCTCCGTCCATCAGAGCATACAGATAATCAGGAGTTGCGCCGGCCAGCACTAAGCCTGGATGTTGCGGAATATTCAGTTTCTGCCAGTTCTTTCCATCAGCAGTTGTGTAGATATCACCCTCTGCCGTGCTTACATAGAACGCATTCCCCTTCTTGGCAAGAGTCTGTATATCAGCATCCGAAGGAAGATTTGTAGGTGTCTCGTCCCAAACGCCTTCCGATGAACACTCAACAAATGTTATAGCATCATCTTTCTTACCAAGAACAGCCAGATTATCTTGCATAATGAAGGCACGCTGCTGATCCAGGTTCTGTAATTGCGGAACAGCATCATTTACCTTTTTCCAATAGAGCGAATCACCTTCCACACTATGTACATTTAGCTTCAGCGTGTAGAGTCTTGCACTTAAACCGTCGTTAGCAACCAGCATCAATTCCACGGGCTTACGCAAATCCATGCTGTCAGTAGAATTGTAGGTCAGCCACGTACTGTCCTCGTCATCTTTTGTACGATACACCAATGTTGAACCGTTGTAAGAAATATCTACCAGTACAGCCCGCAGTACAGTACCGTACAACAGAGAGTCCATATTCTCTATTGTCTGTGTACGTTGGTTTATGGTCATAGGGTATTTGTTCCCCGAATAGGAAGAGGTTATTGTCGTGTCCTTCCCCGAGGTGTCAAGCATAGCAACCTCACGCTTCAGTGAGCCTAAGGACACCTCCCAGATATAACAATAATCATCATTCGCAACCTCGTCGTTGGATATACACGAACCCAACAACAAGAAAGGTGCTGTTGCCAACAGCAACATCCCGTATTTTTTTATAGTCTTATGTGCGCACATTTATAATGGTACTCTTTAACCAAAGTGCAAAGGTATAGTTTATATTTGATATTACATCAAATTCCGCCCTCGAATTAAGTAAAATTAGGGTTTCTACGACCTAAAACTGCACTTTTTGCCAGATTTTTTACATTTCACGCTTATAGTTCAGTATTTTTCTCCCGTCCAGGATAGCCTCATCCACAAGGTTTGCCTTCTTGATTCCGGGGACATGGACACCACTTTTCAGGGTCATTGGAGCAACTTCAACCCGTGCCTCATCCCACAAGCCTTCGTCTATAAAACGCTGCAACAACCGGGCACCGCCTTCCACCAGCAAAGACTGTACGCCCTTCTTGTACAAATCATCCAATATCTGTTTCAAGTCCCCAGTCTCGTAGATTACCGTCGGTACCTTACCGTCTTTCAGATGAACAGACCCGGGCAGTACGTTATTACGGTCTATGGTAACCCTTAATGGATCAGGGCCATCCCATAAGCGGGTGGTTAATGTCGGATTATCCGACAGAACAGTCCGTGTACCCACCATAATAGCCTGATGCATCGACCGCATACGATGTACGAGGGTCTGGGTAAAGAGAGAGGAAAACTTTACAGGTTCCTCACCCTGTTGCCTCTGGACATCCATAAGCCCATCCTCACTCTGTGCCCATTTCAGTGTCACCCACGGTCTGTGATGACGATGAAAGGTTATGAACTTCCTGTTCAGTTCCAGACACTCTTTTTCCATGACTCCCACGACAACCTCCACTCCCGCATTACGCAATTTACTGATTCCCTGCCCGTTTACTTTGGCAAAAGGATCCATGCAACCTACCACGACACGCGGAATCTGCTTCTCAATAATCAAATCGGCGCAAGGGGGTGTCTTACCATAATGCGAGCAAGGTTCCAGGCTCACATAGATGGTACTGTCCTTTAAAAGCGATTCATCCCGGACACTTCGGATGGCATTCACTTCGGCATGCGGACCGCCGCATCTGCGATGGTATCCCTCGCCTATTATCCCGTCATTATGCACGATTACAGCACCCACCATCGGATTGGGCGGAGCGCCCATCTCACCACACTTCGCCAATTGGATGCACCGCTGCATATATTTTAATTCGTAATTCATAATTCACAGTTCATAATTATCAAAGCGGCAGCAAATTCTTCACTCTTCACTCTTCACTCTACACTTTTTTTTGTACATTTGCAGCATGAATCAGATACAACCGCTATTATCCGTCTATCCCCCACACGAGGCCCGTGCACTTTACATGCTGGTCATGGAGGCTGCTTTCGGATTGACTCCCACACAGGTTTTGATAGGCAAAGATAAGGAATTATCTGAAGAAAAGCAGGCGTTACTGCAAAATATTATCAGCAGACTTATCAGAAAAGAACCCGTGCAGTATATTTTGGGGCAAGCTGACTTCTGCGGACACACGTTCCAAGTAGAGCCCGGTGTATTGATTCCCAGGCCCGAAACGCAGGAACTTGTCAATCTCATCAACCGACAGCACCCCGCCCCATGTTCCGTGCTTGATATCGGAACGGGCAGCGGATGTATTGCTATTTCCCTGGCCTTGACCGGCCATCGGACAACGGCTTTCGACATCTCACCGGATGCACTGCGCATTGCAAGAAAAAATGCCCAGACACTCCATGCCGACGTCGATTTTGAGCAGGAAGATATTTTACATCCTTCAGCAACCGCGCATCAATGGGATGTCATAGTCAGCAATCCTCCTTATATCTGTCAAAAAGAGGCACGCCTGATGGATGTCAACGTATTGGACTACGAGCCGCATCTGGCTCTTTTTGTTCCCGACGAAGACCCGCTGCTCTTTTATCGCGCCATTGCCGGATATGCCGTTACGCACCTCAAGCCATCCGGCCGTCTGTACTTCGAGATCAATGAAGCATACCCCCAAGAAACCTCTTCCCTGTTGGAGCATCTGGGATACACCCATATATCCGTACATCCTGACAATTTCGGGAAATCAAGATTTATCTCAGCCACCAAAGCATGAAACCCCTAACCTACGAACAAGCCCTCTCACGCGCCGCTTCACTTTGCAGCGGCAGCGAACATTGCAGTTCGGAAATCCGCAAGAAAGTAATCCAATGGGGACTGACGCCTACCCGGGCCGAAGACATTATCTCGTATCTGGCAAAAGAGAAATATATTGACAATAAACGCTTCTGCAGGGCCTATTGTCTTGACAAATTCCGGTACAATCACTGGGGACGAATCAAAATCGGGCAGATGCTGCGCATGCTGGAATTAGAAACGGCAGATATCAACGAAGGGTTAGAAGCCATTCCTGAGGAAGAATATCTGGAAGTCCTCACCCACGTCCTTGAGCAGAAAAACAGACAACTCAAGGACTCCGACCCCTACATTCGCAAAGGGAAGCTCACCCGCCACGCCTTATCCAGAGGCTTCGAAACACACCTTATTATAGAAGCGGTGTCACAAATTTGCCGAGACGCCGAATAAAACTGGCTAATCCCCGAAATAAAACATCCCAACACGTGCAATAAAACTATTTTCAAAGCCTGATAATTTATTTTCATGACTTGAAAATATATTTTCAAAGCTTGGTTATATATTTTCAAAGCTTGAAAATTGTTTTATCAGCCCATATTACACTTTTTTTCTTTGGAGATAGAATGTTTCTCACTATTGAATCAGAAAAAAACTCCGATATCAACACATGTATTTGCAAAGAAAGTACTATCTTTGCGCAAAAATTAAGCTAAAAACTCAAAAAAAACCTTTTGGAAATGAAACGACTACTTACATTATTTATTGTACTGGCAGCTTCTGTGACAGCCCAAGCCGAAGGGGAAGTCAGCCAGGTACCACTGGCCGACCCGTACATCCTTTTGGAGAACGGCAAATACTATGCCTATGGTACTCATGACGCCAGCGGAATACGTTGCTATTCATCAGATGACCTGCGAACCTGGAAGGACGAGGGACAGGCACTGAACAAAGAAAACACCACAGAACAACAGTGGTTCTGGGCACCTGAGGTGTATCACGTAAATGGGCATTACATTATGTATTTCTCGGCCAACGAGCATCTCTTTGCCGCAACCGCCGATTCACCCAAAGGTCCTTTCAAACAGGTAGGTTCCTATCAGATGGAGAATCTGATTGGCAGCGAGAAATGTATAGACTCGCACGTATTCTTCGACGACAACGGCAAGGCTTATGTCTTCTTTGTCCGTTTTACCGACGGAAACTGCATCTGGCAGGCAGAATTGGAAGACGACTACATAACGCCCAAGTCTGGCACACTCAAGAAATGCTTTGCCGCATCACAGAGTTGGGAGAATATAATGGGACGCGTTAACGAAGGACCTAACGTACTGAAGGTGGGTAAACGATACTTCCTCACCTACTCCGGCAACGACTACCGTTCACAAGATTATGGCGTGGGCTATGCCACTTCCAGCAATATAGCTTCCGGCTCATGGACAAAGCCCACCACAGGAAATCCTATCCTGTGCAGGTTCGACGACCTGGTTGGAACAGGCCACCATTCGCTTTTCTATGACAAAGAGGGAATCCTGCGCATTGTCTTCCATGCACACGAATCAACAGAGAAGGTCGGCAACCGCCTGATGTACATCGGTACCGTCAACGCCTCGAGTTCGCGTCTGACAATGAGCAATGAGCCTGTTATAAGACCCACGCTCTCCACCGCTGCACCCTATAACCCTGAAATGATAAGCAGCGAGCGGGGTTTTCTGAACGGCGGAGCGGTCACCGTAGATCTGAACAATGACGGCAACCAAGACATCGTGGCCGGTGGGTATGCCAATCAAGTTCAGAACTCCGCCGAAGACGAACTGACCAGCAAACGTACCACATACGCTATGCTTTACCTCTCTTCTACACATAAGTGGAGCAAAGTAACAAGTAGTTCCATATTTCAAGTAGCCAACGCCCCATCCATCATCCCCTGCGACATCAACAACGACGGAAAGATGGATATTGTAGCCTTCGAGAACAACACAGATGCCGATACTGAATATAGCCAGGAAGGTATCTATATAGGCACGGGAAGCGGTTCATTCTCCGCCCCGGTTCTTTCCTTTATTGACAAGGAGGGAAACCCTGTCCCCTTCAATCTGCGAGGTCCAAGCAGTGCCGATGTGATAGACATAGACAACGACGGCAAGTTGGATATCGTATGTGCCGGGCACTTGGGCGAGGAGAACTACAATGTCATCCTGCATAACAAAACAACGACATTGGCTCAACTGACATTCTGCGTTGAGCCATATGAGCAAGAGCTGCAATTCTCTGAGGCCATCCTGCAGGCTGCCGATCTGAACAATGACGGTTATCAGGATTTCGTCATCTCCTCTGTGTTGGATAACGTTGATGGACAGACTTGCTTTACTGATGTTTATCTGAACGACACGCTTCAACACGGGAGATTCCTGCGCCAGGGACTGGGAGATACAGGGGGCAGCATCAGAAGGAAATCCAAAGGTTCCCTCCAGGTGGCTGACTTTAATAACGACGGATGGATAGACATTTACCTGACTGGAACTGGCGACAGTTCATCAGGTGAAACCGCTATCCGCCAGCGTATCTATGCCAACAAGCAGCAAACCAAGCCTACCTTCACTCAGTTAACCAATTCCGAGCTTCTGCCCGACAACTACAACACGCAAAGCTGTGTAAACAACTCCACGGGCATTATTGACTGGAACGGAGACGGAACATACGACATCTTTATCGGTGGACTGAAAGGAACGGCAAAGACCAGCACAGGACAGCTCTATCTGAACAACGGGAAAGGACGTATGTCAAGGAGCACCGTCGTTCCCGGAGCAGCAAGCGCCTCCATCATCTTCCCCGACTGGAACGGAGACGGACGCAAGGATTATGTCACATATGGTAATTGCACAGACGGGAACTACCTGAAACTCTGTCCCAAAGGCATCAATGCCGTTCTTTGCTACAACTTAGGAGCAATTCCACAAAGACCCGATGCGCCACAGAACTGTCTGGCCGAAGTGAATGACGACGGTTCCGTTACCCTTACATGGGAAGCACCGGAAAGCGCCAAGGCCTGTTACACATACGAGATATTTGTACAGGACAGTGAAGGTAATCTCCTGAACAGCACACCAGCCTTTATAGACGGAGACAAAAACGGGGTACGCAAGATAAACCGCATGGGACGTGTAGGATGCCGGCATACATGGCAATTCTTCCCTTCTGCTCCAGGCACCTATAAATGGGGTGTTCAGGCCATAGATGCCTCATATACAGGCTCCGTCTTTGCAGAAGGTCCCGCGTTCACCGTCTTTTCCCAGGAGGATGGAATCAAGGAAGTCCACAAGTCCTGCGAAGCAAACGAGGCCTATGATCTCTCTGGCAGGAAAGCAACGAAGTCATCCCACCTTATTATATGTGATGGCAGAAAATCATTAAGATAGCCCCCAAAAAGAAAGCGAGGTTTTTCCCTCGCTTTCTTTTTTTCTCTTAACATTATGCTTTTAATCACCAAATATCTTCCGGCTGCATTGGATTATCATAAACCTCCTTGGCACAATACTCCAGATAGTCCATGTAGAAATAGTGAGTAGGATTGTCCAACACCGTCTTGAACTTAACGTAATATGTCACGTCGGGATCCATCGTTTGGCGGAACATGATACGGCGCAAACAGATATTTGAAGCACGCATCATTGTGCCACCGCCGGGACCGCCTGCGACATACTGCTGACAACCCTTCATAAAGTCGTTGTTACGCATACGCTTGTCAACCTCGGCATTGTAGTCGTCATCATCGGTATCGTCTGCATAACCAATATCGCTGGCAATATTACCCTTTCTTGTATAAAGGTAGTGGGCACCCTGTCGGAGGTCCATAGGAATACCCATAGCGGCCAGCTTGTCAACATCACTTCCCCAGTAGAACTGAGCCATACCACGATGAACTCCACCGCACTGCTGTGCGAAACGCAACTCGTAAGTTCCACGTACAGGAACAGGCGGAAGTCTCATAGTAACCTCATAAAGTCCACGGATAGTCATCTCGTCACCCTGCATATTAGCCCAGCCGTGTCCACGACCGGTCCAGTAGCAGAATGCCGTTTCCTTCTCGATGGTCACATCGTTCAGATACTGATAGCCGAGTTCTGCATCGGTGGGAATATACACATTCGTGTGCTGCTCATCTGTCAGCTTGGATATACGGATGTCATTATTCATGAATTCGGGCCACATAGCAGTAACGTTCCAACGAATACGACTACGCATCATCTGGTTACGTGTATTGTCGCTATACCAAAGCAACTCGTCAATAGGATAAATAATACCATTGCGTACATTGTTCTCTCCCTCAAGATTGGGTTCGCCAATCAGGATACCGACGTTCTGCGGATCACAGGAATTCTCGTGGTAGTCACCACGACGGCCATTATTAAGATTGGGAAAACGGTTCAGGTAAATACCATTGCTTTCCTTGCTCTCGAAGGTCTTCAGCAGACGACGCTTACCCAATGTCGTATAGAACTCAAAAATAGCAACAGTAAGGTTCTTCGAGTTGGACTGATAACCCTTTTCATTGTAATGGTTCACCAGACGGTCTGCAGACAGACGCATGGGCAGCATGTGATAAGTAACGAACTGATTCAGCAGGTTGTCCTCGTGGTCGTAATCCCTATCACGCTTAGCGTCAGGGTAAATGCCAAGTTTGTCAATGTAGTTATAGATATCGTCTACTGTAATATCCTCTATGGGCTTGTTTAATTTGCGGCTCCAGAATTCGTCTGTTTCCGCAAAAAGGGTATAGCCGAAATAGCGATGCTCCGGAGAATAGAACTTGATTGTACCCTCGCCGTCGTCACGGGTAACCGAACGGGGAATAGCCTCAGTCTGATACTTACGCTCATACACATCGTCCTTTACCTTATCCAGTTCGTCCATCAGACCACAGGCAAGTATCAGCTTTGCCATCACCGCATAGCCGCCCTTATTGGATTCAATCATATTCTTCAACAGGAAAGCCATGGAATCTCCACTGGGAGCCACAACGTTGTGCATGCTATGGATAACACCATTGACAGCCAGGATATCATGGTTCTTTTTGTCTATCATACAGTCATTGATAAGGATGCTGTCCGGGTCGCCGGTATATTTCACCACCAACTTTCTGTCGTTCATGTTGGGCACCTCAATCTCAGCAGATGTAGCGCCGGCAGCCCCCTCAGGGAAGGAATTAACCTCGAAATAACCATTGTCATCGCCACCGTCGATAATACTATTATAAACGATAACCTTACGGACGGAATCCAACCTCAAACTATCAGTGAATGCATCCCACGAAGCCTCTGGTATAATCTCTTTCTTCACCAAGGAATCCAGGTAGAGCTGTATGGCCTCATTGGTAGGTGCAAAAACGGTGTAGTGACCACGTGCCTCCAACAACTGATAGACAGAAGTGTTGGAAACCATGCTTACAGGAACCTGCTTCAACAACTTACAATATTCGCTATACTGCTCATGTTTCTGCAGATAACCGGAAATAATTTCCTCTTTGAAGACATAGCGGGCAGACGTATCCACTTGTTCTGAGCAGCTGGACATACACAAAGACACTACTACCCCGACTATATATGCAATTTTTCTCATTGTGTTATAGTTAAAGTTCTCGATTTAATTAACAAAACAACTACAAATGTAGTGTTTTTTTACATTCCAACAAAAAAAAAGAGAACTTTATAACGAAAAATGCACGATATTATCTGACAAGTAGTCTGTCGGACTCAGTAAATGACCGGTATTCAGGAGCGTAAAGGCAACGAATAACGGTTGAGCCCGTCTGATAGTTACCATCGCGAGAAATAAGCCAGTCTTCCTCTATTACATAAGTGCCTTTTGGCATGCTGTCAAAGTAATATTCTGTACGGTCGTCACGTATCACACGGTAGTATCCTAACCCGCTCTGATAATGGTAACCCGACAAGCCAGCATCAGGCTCAGCAGCTGCTGAGCGTGGAGCCGTAAGCTGCACAAAGTCGTAGTCCCTATCAGCTGTGATAGTATAACGTACATGAACCCTGTCACCCATCTTAGGCTGACGAGATGGTATTTCCCTACGGATATGGAATCCCTGCCAGCTTGCCTTTACGCTATCCAAAGGCATCTGATATGTTGCATATACAGCACCCCATGAAAGCCCCTTCTCGTGCTTCTCTACCTTCAACTCCCTGGGAGCAGAGACAGCAAGGCTGTCGCGCAGATACCCCACAGACGTATGAGGTGTTACCATCGTATGCACCTTCTGACCGTCGCGCAGTTTCAATACATCGCTGTTTCCCTTAACAATCGGCTGCGAATCATTCTGCAACAAGGCATAGACAGCGTTTACCGTTTTAACAGGCTCGTCCCACTGCTGAGTGCGTTTCTGTTGCAAGAGCCATTCCGTCAGGCCATTCATCACATCTTCCTCTGCAGGCTTCACCTCACGGAAAGCCTCCATCACCTGAACATGTGTCTGTACCTTACGGTCTATGCTGGTAAAGCTGCCGCTGGGATAAGAAATGTAATAACCGTCGGGATGAGTAACCTTCTTGTCCAATCCCTCCAGATACTTGTCAGCCAGTTTTTCCTTACCGCTACGCTTTAGTACAATAGCAGCCAATGCCGCTTCCTCGACACTCACCTTCTTATTTTCCGAAGACTGAAGCAGAATGTCTACAAGATATTTCTCGTCTTTTTGATACTCCTCAGAAAGATTGTTGTCGGAAAGACCGAGAATATACAGATAACGGAGCGTTGAAAGACCCACCTGCGGGTTCTTCTCCCTTTGCATCCGCTGCACCTGCCTATGTGCCTCCTTGGCCAGATAATTCACGGCACTGTTAAGCATACGCTCAGCAACAACAGTTGCAGCATCTACAGCAACACCAACATGACTCAAACGCACCAACTGGTAGGCCACCTCACGTGTAAGATAAGCATTTCCCTTCATACCAGAGAACCAGCAGAAAGAGCCGTCATTAAGCTGCAAAGCGGAAAGACTGGAAAGCAAAGACATGCGATAGTCTAATGAGAGCATATCGCCGTACTGCAAAGAATCAATCAACGCATCAGCATCAGGAACCTGACGAAGGATATGCTGCGCCATAGTAGTTGCATAGTAAGCCGAAGATGTACAAAGTACACATTTACAATGAGGTGTAAACAACGAGGGCAACGACTTCAATGCCATCCACATGGGACGGGCTGTGTACTCAACTACCATATTCCTGTTGGTTGCACTGGAATGATTATGAGCGAAGAGACTCTCCAAGTTAAACTTAGAAGTACCCTTTTCGCTGATAGAGAAAGCACGTGTCTCTGTCACTGTCTCCAAGTCTGAGAGGATAGGAAGCTGACGCTGTTCACCATCGGAATAGTCCCTTCCTTCTGCCACCCATTTTATCAAGAGAGCTGAATGATCTCTTATAGAACCCATGGGGAAAGTATATATCGTATCCAATCCTGCTTCCAAACGGAACTGAACAGGGAAGCGGGTCAGGACTTTCTCCGTTACTGCATCCATGATAATGCATGTTGCTTTACCCTGTTGCAAACGCTCGGACATATTACGGATGCTAGCCGTAAAGGTAGCCTCATCACCACTGCGCAAGAAGCGAGGCAAGTATAGTTCCGCCATCAGTTCCTTCTGTGCCACAATGGTCTCATCTATCTGGGCGGTAAACAATTCCTTGTCGTGGGCAAATCCCATAAGATGCCAACTGGTAAGGCTCTCGGGCAGGGTGAAACTGATTTTTACCTCACCATTGGCATCTGTGCGGAGCGTAGGACGGAAGAAAGCCAGCTCGGAGAGATTAGAGCGGACGTATGCCTTCTCGTCAGCCCCCTCCTCAGCGCCAAGTCCACGCATACGCATGGTTGTTCCTTTGCCCAAAGCGTTAGAATTCTCGACAATGTCAAGCCCAGCAATCTGACCCTGCAATGCCTGATCAACAGATTCAAAGGAAAGTCCCTCCACTTCCTCCATACTGAATTTCTGCACGGCACCTGTATACGCTCTAGACATCGGCTGAGCAAAATCATACACCCTCTCCTCTTCTACTGCTGCCGGTGCCTTTAAACGAATCGCCTTCCCATTATGGCCTGCAGATGTAGGAACTGCAGAAATGGAAACATTTTGCAAAGAAAACACATCATATATAAATTCCGGATTATACTGGCTAAACTGCCAGTCTTTTGTCTTAAACATACGCACAGGGAAGTTGAAATAATGCCACCCATAACGTTGATATGTCAGATCGCCATAACTAACAGAAGGAATGCGGTATGAATAAAACAAAGTAAAACCCATCCTATGATTTCGGATGGCGTCCAGAGAAGCATCGTACATACTAAGCATCACATTAGCCTTAGCCGCTGTACCGTCGGCATGACGGAGGGAGAGTTTCCATTCTTCCTGCTGACCAGGACGAAGGCGATTCCTGAAGGTTTCCCACTTTCCATAAAGTTTCTTCTCTGGCAAAGAAAGGTACAGATTAGTACCTGCAGACTTTAGCCCTCGATGATAAAGGGCTGCCTTTATAGCTATACCATCACCATACTCCTCTTTATAAGGTATCTCCCAAACAAAAGCGGTATCACGGACAGCTATCAAGGTATCAAGGAACACATGCTGATGATGTATCATAGCAAGATATATCCATGCTTCTTTCAACGTAGTTCCTATCTGAACTTTAGCAGGACGATCAATAGCAAACGTATCACAAGGCGTATAAATGCTTATTTCTTTCTGTCCCACCAAATGTGTGTCGGCAAGAGAGAAAAGTTCAATAGACTGCTCGTAGCGGGCAGTATCCTTTCCATTAACATACTCCGACATTAGTTTGTACACGCCAGAGGGCAAGGCCTTTAGTTCTGATGGCATCACAGACTTATTTGCGGGTACAACAAACTTAGCCTTTTCGGAATCCTTCCCTTCAAGAATCCTACACACAATGTCGCCCTCTACCTTTGCGCCCGTGCTGGCACAGAGCTCAAAGAACCAAGGTTTCAGCATATCTTTATCCTGACGAGTCCTTATGTCACCCCGCAATGCATAAGCTTTCGAACTTAACCGAATCGTTTGCTCAGCTTGCTCGGTCTCTCCTTGTTTGCTCAGCACATCAACGCTCAGCACAACATTGGCATCCTTTAAATCATTCTTCTTTATATAATCTAAAGAGACAGGTATGGAAAAACGTCCTTCCGCATCCGTATAAATGGTATCAAAGGCTTCTTTGTCATTAGTACTGACACGCTGCAACCAGAATCCACTATAGAACTTTACGATTCCTGTTACCCGGGCATTTACAACAGGTACGCCACTGTATGTTACTGCCTTACCCGTTACACAAATAGAATCAGCCGGGAGCGATATAGCAGGAGTCGGATCCATCTCAACAGAGAATGTGGGACGTCTGTACTCCTCTACCCTAACACTATAGCTTTTGTCACCAATTCTTATTCTGTAACTACCAGGAACGGCATCTTTTGGTAATAGAACAGAATCGCTGATAACGCCAAACTCATCTGATTTCAACTGGCGCTCTGCCAGTTTATTGCCTTTTGTATCTGTAAAGGTAAGTTTAAGGTCGGAGCCTGCATCAACAGACGCCTCCCAGTTCTTCTGTTTGTAAACGATAGCACCTACGTATACCATCTGACCAGGACGATAGATGCTGCGGTCCGTATAGATTTGCAGTTGTTGTTTAGCTACACTTGCCGAAAAATAAGGAGTGTAAGAACCCCGCCTATTGCATTCTAATTCCGGGAGCAGGCTGTCTTCGTCCTTGCTGAGTTTTATTCTCTGCGGAGGAGACTTAACCCCAACCATACCCCGTTCATCTGTTATGTATTCCGTATAAGACTTCTTATTATCCTTATTACGTATATTTATTGCCTTTACACAAGCACCAGATATAGGTTTCCCGCTTTGCCCATCCACTACAACAATCTTCATTTTGTTAGGCAAAGGGGCTACAAAAGCACGTAGTTTGGACACATAGAAGAGGTGAACCTGTGGTTCCGGCTTCTTCTCCAGACGGGCCTGTGTGTTTGCCTGCATCACCATAGCATATACTCCTAATGACGGAACTTGTAAATGCAGGGTATCCTGCCAAAGTTCATAAGCTGGATGAGGGGCAAAGGTATGAACATCCTTGCTGACAAGCTTACCCTTGCGGAGTACCTGAGTGACCAACTCCGTCTCATCATCCTGTTGGAAATTGTCAGGCAGACGGTAAATACTATACTCCGCACTCCGGACATTATGTACCGACATCACCACATCCTCTTTCGAATCAGGATAAAGATAGTTTGGCATTCGGTATTGTAGACTAGGAGCTTCTTGATTAATAATCCAGTTCTTGAGCTCTGTCGACTTTGGATACAATCGTAAACCGTCTTCTATAACCTGCCGTCTCTCCTCATCATTATCCTTCAATTCAGCAAGCCGAATATACACCTTGTCACACGAGGTCAAATCACTATACTCATTCTTGAGTTTTAACAGATATTTCTCTCGCCCATCTATATTCATCACAGCAGCAGAATCCAAACAAAACATCAAAGCTGCGTCCCTCAGTGAATGCTGCGAATAGAAATCGATAAGCGTTCCGTATGGGGGTAATCCGTTTGATTTTTGCATCTCGTAGGGTATATCTCCTGACATCGCCTGCCAGATAACAGCCAGCATACTGCTGCCATACACCTTCTCGTCTTTCCCTCTTTTAACAAGCGGTATCCAGTTCTTGGTAGGCGTACGATGAAGTTGCTCCAAGTCCTGCAGTGCGTACCGATAGAGCTTGGAAGCATGTAGTTGATACTCTACTCTGCTCCATTCCCTTACGCTATCAGGATGACTGGCCGTATCCCTTTTCCAACGCTGTGCCAGCCCCTGGTTCTGTATCAACAGATGAGCCAGCGTAGCACTATAGATGGCCTTCGCGGTAGAATCCTTCTGCTCACGAATTTCCTGCTTCAAGAGCAGCACATCAGAAAAGAAAGAATCAGGAACCAGTTCCTCACGCTCCTTACACTCAGTAAGAAGAGAAACCAACTTCTTGGCAGGTGTATCTTTACCTGCCCATGCCATCATAGGCAAAAAGAAAAGGATAATTAGAAAACGACGCATTGTATTCAATTGAAAGAGAAGACCCCTCCAACTCCCCTTGTAGGGGAGAGAATGAATCTATTTTTATTGATTGGATTATAAAACCATGTTATTAGGAACACCCTTTTCCCTCCCCTACAAGGGGAGGTTAGGAGGGGTCCTATTCAATCACAGCAGCGAAGCCACCGTTACGAGCCATCTTGATGTGGAGCTTCGTGTTCTTATTAACAGAAGTCTTCTCCTGACGGTAGTCCATAGCCATACGGTCGGCATTCACACCGTCTACAAAGGATGTCATCTGCATATTCTTTCCCTCAGGAAGTACGCTGAGGGTTACATCCAACTCACGCTGCTTGTCATTGGTGATACCACCGATGAACCACTTCTGGCCCTTACGCTTAGCCATGACAATATACTGTCCGGCCTCTGCTGCAAGGACGCGAGTCTCGTCCCAGTTCACAGGAACGCTGGTAAGGAAATCACGGCAGTCGGGCCACTTGTCGTAACGACAGGGATTATCCATCAACATCTGCAGGTTACTCTCGAAGAGAACAAAGACTGCCATGTGATAAGCCTTGGTTCCCACACCGGAACAGATAGGACGGTTGCCATGATGCGACTCCGGCTGGTAGCAAAGCATAGAACCGGGAGTATAATCCATAGGACCTACTGCATTACGCAAGAAGGGGAACCAGATACTGTTCTTAGGTGTACAGCTGCCATTATACTCCATACCGCGAACACCCTCATAAGTCAGGATGTTGGGATAACGGTATTCCAGACCGCTGGGATGGAAGGCTCCGTGGAAGTCAACCATAATATGATGCTTGGCAGATTCCTTTGCCACACGGTCATAGAAATCCACCATCCACTGGTCCTGGCGGTCCATGAAGTCAATCTTGGTACCTACGATGCCCCACTCCTCGAACTTCTCGAAGAGGTCCATGTGATGCTCAACCGTCAGCCAAGGCAGCCAAACCCAGATGCCTACGTTCTTGCTCTTTCCATAACGGATCAACTCAGGCAGATTCACCTCAGGGTTGGTGCGGAAGGGGTCACGGGTATCCAGTGCCCAACCCTCGTCCATAATAATATAAGGTACCCCGTTGCGTGAAGCGAAGTCCACGAAGTACTTATAGGTATCCAGATTGATTCCACCCTTGAAGTTTACGTCTGCACCGTAAGGAATACCGTTCAACCAGTCCCAGCAGGTCTGTCCGGGCTTAATCCAACTGGTATCCTCAATCTGACACTTCTGAGCCAGACGCATAGGCATCGTATTCTCTGCCAAGCGGCCGTCCTCCTGGGTGATGAGCATATAACGCCAGGGGAAAGTGCGTGTACCCTTAGTCTTGGCAATATAATCAGCCTCCTTAAGGATACGATGGCTGCGGTCACCCTGATCCTCGTACTCTATAGGATTCTTGGGCTGGATAACTGAAAGACTGTTATCAGCATTGCCCTTCAGGAAGAAAGCAGGATAGCTGACGAGGTCGAACTCGCTCAGCAGGATCTTCTGGTTCTTGCCCATAATGAGGATGGGCAGCTCAGACATTCTGTCTTCCTTCTTCCACTCGTTGCTCTTGACAAAAGAGTAGTTCTCCTCGCAGCTTGTCTTGAAGCCACCAGGCTGCTGCAGCACCAAGTCGCAGTTGTCTGCCAACTGGAATACGGTGTTCTCCTGCATCACCTCTATCTCGCCAGGCAGCGAGGTTCTCATACGGAAGGCAACACCATCGTCATAAAGACGGAAGTCTACAGCATAACCGCCCTTCATATCCAAGGTAAGTAACGTATAGTTGTTTTCCACCTGGCTGTACTTCAGGGGCAGTACAGGCTTTACCGTCTCCTTCACTGTACGTACGCTCTTCTTCTTCAACACAGGATTGGCGCCTAACGTCTTGTTTGACAGCTGCATGCCAATAACGCTCTGCTTCAGCAGCGTCTCATTATGACTTACCACATCATAATAAATGCGGTCAGAGAGTGTTACACTCACACTTGTCTGCCCGTTGGGACTCTGGGCACTTACAACCTTCTGGGCAAAAACTGAAACGCAGGAAGCAGCCAACAAAAGGAGGAAAAAAAATCTAGTCGTTCTCATCATGGATATTTATTACGTTAGGATCAAATTACTTGGCAGCCAAGACCTCTATCTCAACCAGAGCACCCTTGGGCAGGTCCTTAACGGCTACAGCGCTGCGGGCGGGATAAGGCTCAGTAAAGAACTCGGCATACACCTCGTTCATGGGAGCGAAGTTGGCGATGTCACTCAGATAGACCGTTGTCTTTACAACGTGAGAAAGGTCTGTGCCAGCCTCCTTGAGGATGTTCTGCGCATTTGTCAGTGACTGACGGGTCTGCTCCTTGATGCCGCCCTCTACGAACTGACCTGTAGCTGGGTCAATGGGAATCTGACCGCTTGCATATACGAAACCGTTTACTTCAATGGCCTGACTGTAGGGGCCGATGGCTGCAGGAGCCTTTGTTGTACTGATAACTTTCATTTTTTCTTATACTAATTTATAATGATTCTTCTTCAATGCTTTTCTTATCTCATTTATCTGTTCCTCGTCGCGGGTCTCCACCTTCAGACGCAACTGGCAGGCTGTTACCCTCTCGGCATCATCGTTACGCTCGTGACGCACGCTGATAACGTTACCGCCCAGGCTGGCAACAATCTGGCTCACGCCAACCAACTGGCCGGGCTTGTCATCCAGTTCTACCACAAACGTGTAGGTTCTCCCGCTCTTGAACAGACCGCGATTGATGACACGGTTCAGGATAGTAACGTCAATGTTACCGCCGCTGACAATACAGATAGTCTTCTTTCCAGCCACAGGCACCTTGTTGAACATAGCAGCTGCCACGCTCACAGCGCCAGCACCTTCGGCTACCATCTTCTGCTGTTCTATCAATGCCAGGATAGCCGCACAGATTTCATCCTCCGTAACGGTAACCACACCGTCCAGGTACTTCTGGCATACATCGTAGGTCAGCACGCCCGGTTCCTTCACGGCAATACCGTCGGCAATGGTGCTGACAGAGTTAAGACGGAGAATCTGATGATCCACCAGACTCTGGTACATACTGGGAGCTCCGGCAGCCTGCACGCCCCACACCTGAACCTTGGGATTCAGGCTCTTGATGGCATACGCTACGCCCGAAGCCAGACCACCGCCTCCGATGGGAACCAGCACAACCTCCACGCCTGGCAACTGCTCCAACAGCTCCAAGCCGATAGTACCCTGTCCGGCTATCACATTCTCGTCATCAAAGGGATGTACAAAGGTATAACCGTGCTCGTCCCTCAACTGGATAGCCTTCTGGTAGGCATCGTCATAAACACCGGGCACCAGGCATATATCGGCACCGTAACGGCGTGTTGCCTCCACCTTGCTGATGGGAGCACCGTCGGGCAGACAGATCAGACTCTTTATCTTATTGAAACTGGCACCAAGGGCCACACCCTGTGCATGGTTACCGGCCGAGCAGGCAATAACGCCGCGTGACTTCTCCTCGTCCGTCAGCTGTGAAATCTTATAGCAGGCACCACGCACCTTGAAGGAACCAGTCACCTGCAGGTTCTCGGGCTTCAGGTAGATGTCGGCAGCAGGATTCAGGCGAGGAGCCTGAACCAGGTCTGTACGTCGGATAACCTGACTCAGCACATACCTTGCCTTATAGAAATTATCTAAATTCATTCTTTATTCTTCACTTTAGATGGCCTTCAGCAATGCCTTCAGGAACTCCCAGAACTTAGCCACGCTGGGGATATTGCAACGCTCGTCGGGTGTATGGGGGCTGCGCAAGGTAGGACCGAAGCTAACCAGATCCATCTTGGGATATACACCGCCAATGATGCTGCACTCCAGACCTGCATGGCAAACCTCAACACGGGCTTCCTCGTTGAAGATATCCTTGTAAACCTTCACCATAGTTGCCACGATGGGACTGTCGAAGTTGGGCTGCCAAGCACCATACTGGCCACCGTATTCAACCTTCATGCCAGCCATAGAGAAGCAGCACTCCTGCATCTCCTGGAGGTATTCCATCATCGTCTCGTTGCTGGAACGGCCCAGAATCAGGATGCTGGCCTCACCGTTACCGATATTGATGATACCCAGGTTACTGCTGGTCTCTACTACAGAGGGGATGCTGGGGATATTACGCAGCACGCCGTTGTGACAAGCCATAATGGCATCTACCAGATTATCCTGAATCTCCACAGGGACCTGTCCGGCAGGCAATGCCGTTGTTTCAACGGTCAGGGAGATACCCTCTTCCACACCACGGTATTCATCCTGGAAGGTCTTCTCGCAATACTGAGCCAGATCCTTCAGGTCTTCGAGATTCTCCTTGGGAAGACTCAGCACAACGGTAGCTGTACGTGGGATGGCATTACGCATGTTACCGCCGTTCCAAGTACAGAGGCGAGCCTCATCATCAGCAATAGCCTGACGGACGAAACGTGCCATCAGCTTATTGGCATTGGCACGACCCTCGTTGATTTCCAGACCGCTGTGACCGCCACGCAGGTTCTTCAGCATCACCTTAACGGCAACGTCACCCTCTTCGGGAGCAACCTCCTTGTACTGCATGGTAGCAGAGATATTCACGCCGCCGGCAGAACCGATGACGAACTCACCCATCGTCTCGTTGTCGATATTCAGCAGGATATCGCCCTTCAGCGTATCGGCAGCCAGGTTGTTAACACCATACATGGTGCTCTCCTCGTCAGCTGTAATAAGTGCTTCCAGAGGACCATGTACCAGGTCTGTACTTTCCATAACGGCCATGATGGCAGCAACGCCCATACCGTCGTCAGAACCCAGTGTAGTACCTTTGGCCTTTACCCATTCGCCGTCTATATAGGTCTCAATAGGATCGGTCTCGAAGTTATGGGTACTCTCGTCTGTCTTCTGGGGAACCATATCCATGTGTGCCTGCAGGACAGCTGTCTTGTGACCTTCCATACCTGGGGTGGCAGGCTTGCGCATAACAATATTCTCGGCATTGTCCTTGAATGCCTCTATACCATGCTCCTTTGCCCAATCGAGCAGGAACTGCTGAATCTTCTCTAAATGTCCGCTTGGACGGGGTACCTGAGTTAGCAGATAAAAGTTCCTCCAGATAATCTGGGGATCCAGTTCTTTAATTGAAGTAGCCATAGTTGTATGTTTTTTATTGAAATATTTTTCTTGTAGTGCACAAAGTTAGGCATTTTATTCGTAATGCCATCCATTTTTACATTTTTTACACCCTTTTCCTTTGGAAAAACTCCTTCATCAGCGCAGCGCACTCCTCCTCCATCACACCCGATACCAGTTGAGTCCTGGGATGCAGTGCCTGAGGGGCAAAACGCTGGAAGCCCCGCTTCTCATCGCCGGCGCCATACACCACCTTGCCAATCTGCGACCAGCCCAAGGCGCCGGCACACATAATGCAGGGTTCAACCGTTACATACAGGGTGCAGTCGTTCAGGTACTTTCCTCCCAGGTATTCCGAAGCAGCCGTAATGGCCTGCATCTCGGCATGCGCCGTTACATCAGAGAGTCGTTCTGTCAGGTTATGGGCGCGGGCTATGATACGGTCGCCGCACACAATAACGGCCCCCACGGGAATCTCGTCTTCCTCGAAAGCGCATTTAGCTTCCTGAAGCGCTTGTTTCATATAGAAATTATCGTCTGCCATAAAGTTTTTCCGTTGCTTTTGCATGCAAAATTACAATTTTTTCTCTAATTTTGCACCTAACAAAGAGAGTTAAAAGTGGCTGCACATAACGAATTTGGCTTAGAAGGCGAGGACAAAGCCGTCAACTACCTTATCAGGGAGGGCTACCTCATTCTGGACCGTAATTGGAAAAGCGGCCACAAGGAACTGGATATCGTAGCCGAGAAAGACGGCACACTGGTGGTAGTGGAGGTCAAGACACGCAAGAGCAACAAATACGGCAATCCCGAGGATGCCGTCTCCTCCCGGAAGATACGGAATACCGTCCTGGCTGCCGATGCCTACATCCGTTACAACCGCATTGACCTGCCTGTACGCTTCGACATTATATCCATTGTCAGCAACGGCGATGATATCAAACACATAGAGGATGCATTCCGTTCCCCCGTATGGTACAGATAAGATGAAGAGAATAGCATTAGACGAAACAATTTCCACCAACAGATATGCCAAGGAACTGCCCGAGGACGGGAATCACGAGCTTACCTTGGTAACAGCCGAGTTCCAGACGGCCGGTCGTGGGGCAGGCACCAACACGTGGGAATCCGAGCGCAGCCAGAACCTGCTCTTCAGCCTTGTTGTCTATCCCCGGCAATTGCAGGCCAACCGGATGTTTGCCCTTTCTGAAGTCACGGCCCTGGCTATCCGCGATGCCCTGTGTTCAACGATAACGGGAACGGGAACAAAAAATGGTCAATGGTCAATGGTCAATGGTCAGTGTTCAATGTCTTTCTCTATCAAGTGGCCGAATGATGTCTATTATAACGACAAGAAAGCCGTTGGCATGCTCATAGAGAACGACTTGCGAGGGAAGTGGGTTCGCCGTTCCGTTATAGGTGTGGGCGTGGATGTTAACCAGACACGCTTTCTCAGCGATGCGCCCAACCCGGTATCCCTGGCACAGATATTGGGCAAGGAGGTGGACCGCGACCAGGTCTTGGAGAGCATTCTGCATCAGTTCAACCATTACTACGGCATGATGGAGCGGGAGCAGTTTTCTGAGTTGCACGACCGCTATATGCAGTATCTGTATCGCAGAAACGGCCTGCATACCTATGCTGATGCCACAGGAACCTTCCAGGCGCGGATTATAGATGTAGAGTCCACAGGCCATCTGGTGCTGGAATGCGAGAACGGAGAGCAAAGGCGATACGATTTTAAGGAAGTGAGATTCTTAAGTGAAGAATGAAGAGTGAAGAGTGAAGAATAACTAGGAAAGCCTAGGAGATCCCTGGAAAGCCTAGAAATAACCGACAACCAATAAACAAAATATAATGGCAAGATTTAAAAGAATTCTATTGAAGCTGTCAGGCGAGAGCCTGATGGGCGAACAAGGCTACGGCATCGACGTAAAGCGTCTGAACGAGTATGCACAGCAGATTAAGGAAGCAGCCCAGATGGGTGTGCAGATCGGCATCGTGATAGGTGGCGGTAACATCTTCCGTGGACTGACAGGAGCCGGCAAGGGCTTCGACCGTGTGAAGGGCGACCAGATGGGTATGTGTGCCACCGTTATCAATTCATTGGCATTGAGCAGCGCCTTGGGTGCCATCGGTCAGAAGAACCGCGTGCTCACAGCCATCCGCATGGAACCCATTGGCGAGTTCTACAACAAATGGAAGGCTATCGAGGCAATGAAGCAGGGCGAGGTAGTCATCATGAGCGCAGGAACAGGCAGCCCCTACTTCACCACCGATACAGGCTCTTCCCTGCGTGGTATAGAGATTGAGGCTGATGTAATGCTCAAGGGCACCCGCGTTGACGGCATCTATACCGCCGACCCCGAGAAGGACCCCACAGCCACCAAGTTCCACGACATCACCTACTCAGACGTAATCGCACGCGGCCTGAAGGTAATGGATATCACCGCCACCGCCATGTGTATGCAGAACAACCTGCCCATCTATGTCTTCAATATGGACATTGTAGGTAACTTGAAGAAGGTGCTGGATGGCGAGGAAATCGGAACCCTGGTTCACAACTGATTTAGCAATATCCTTTTATAATAAATTGCCCCCAGAAGTTAGACTCTTCCGGGGGCTTTTCTATGCATCTTAATTATGAGCAATAATCAACCTGATTATGGATAAAAAGTAAGTTGATTACGGACAGAAAAGAACTTGAAAAACATCAAATTCTGGATGCAAAACGAATCGTTCTATCTAATTTTCCTGAAAATCTCCCAAAAAGCTGAGGCACCTCAAACGATCCAGTGAGGCGCCTCAACCGATAAATCAAGGCTGGGAACTCTGCCGCAAAGTTACCACACAAATTTCGAAACCGCTTCCGAAAACAAAGACAAAATTCCTGTCGATGCCAGAGCCATTCGAGTTTATCTTGAACTTGTAGCGGTTTTCAGATTCCCTTATTATCTCTCCCCAATAACCACCAGATATTGAAGGGTTCCAATTTTCGGAGGACACAACATTTGTACCACGTTCAATCCTAATACCTGTAATTGGTTTGGCACATTCTATCACAAACTCCGCTCCCTCTTGGGGTATCTCTCCTTTATAATTCACACCCCTGTTAGAAGATGCCAACGTTATACCCTCGTATTGTATTTCAGGAGGATAGAATGTCAGTTCCTTACTACAACCCGAAAGCAACAGCAGGCTTCCCACCACAAGCGCAAACAACCATGCATTTAATACTTTTTTCATTACATAACAAATTTAAAAAGTTATGCAAAGATACAACAAAAGAATGGTACGAAAAAATATAAAACAAAAAAACCTTTCCCAACAAATCAGGAAAGGTTATATTTGTTAGCAGATGTTTCTTTATTCTTCCGGATTGTCCTCCTTAACCTGCATTCTGACAAGTTCGCCCTCCAGATTGCTGAGGAACTGCCACTCGTCGGCTGTATGTACGTTGGTGATGGCGACGCTCTTGCCTTCCTCGCTGACAAGGAAGTTGCACGTAAAGATAACCTTCTCTTCCAGATTCTTAACGGTAAGAACATTACCACTGACAGTCCACTTGCCAGGATCTGCCCAGTTGGGAGAAGCCGTCCAGGTATCGAAATAGGCATCGCCATTGGCATCGAAACGGCATCCGATAATTGTATTACCGGACAACCACTTGGACCAACCGCCCACAATGCTATAGACAATAATAGTCTTGCCGCCGTGAACAACGTCGTCCTTGCCGCATGAAACCAAGCTTACACTTGATACCGCAAGCATTACTGCCGATAAAAGAATAAACAAATACTTTTTCATTAATCCATTGGTGGCATTGTATCAACCTTATGATTCTTTAAATCATATATACTGGCATTCACAGAAGCATCTTCCCCCTGATAATACTGCCCGTCTACCTTTACTCCACGCGACCCGGATCCTCTATTGGTAACCTTTAGCGAACCTGCTGTGATAGCCATATTCTTGGATACCTTGATGCCCATGCATCTGGTCTCCTCCTCGGTCTCCTCGTCTTCATAGACAGCTCCCGTTGCCGTTATACGTATGTCGGTCGTAGCATTATCCTGGTTGATAAGCAGATGCTTGCCGGCAGAGATTCCCCTACTTCCCTCACCTTTAGCATCGATAGTCAGCGTTCCACCGGAAACAGTCATCTTGTCGTCCGACTTGATGCCTTTCTTGGTCTCGCCCGTAACAGTAACATTAATGGTACCGCCCTTTATGAAGACCTGTCCGTTGAACTCCTTGTCAGGATTGGGGGTCACATCGTCATCAAGGTACAGAATCTCCGTCTGAATACCATCGCCCTGCTGACCGCTGACGTTTACCGTTCCGCCATTCATCAGGAAGTACTGACCGGCATGGATTGCATCGCTCACAGCACCATTGACCGTAACATTGCCCGTGCTCTTCTTCAACTGCAGGTATTCCTTTGTGCAGATGCCATGCTTGGCCCTACCCGTAACGGTAAGACTGCCGGGTCCCTCAATCTCGAGGTGGCCTTTGCAGTAGAGGGCTGCCTTCTGCTGACCGTTCGGTGCGTCTACCAACGTATTCTCGGTTCCCTCATTCAGAATCAATGCAACACGCTTGCCACACAGGATATCCAATGCAGCACCCTTGGTCGAGGTAAGATTCAGGCCGTTCAGATAGAACTTGCACTTGAGACTTCCCGTATATGTCAGAGAGCCGTTGGTGCTGCTACCTTGCAGGACAAACTCCAGTTCGTTATGCGTATTGGTGCTGTTAATCACTACATCACCGCCCTCTGCAGAGCATTCAACGCCCAGGACGTTGCCTTGCTCTATGATAGCCTGTGCCCCATTCCATGTTACGGTAATGATATGCACAAAGGTGATGCTGTCCACCTGACTGGTCTGGTACGTAACACCTTCTGCCGTGAAGGAAGTCCCGTTGGCAGCATAGGTCACCTCGGACAGAGGCACCTTGGTGTTATTGCCGCTCTGCCAGATACGCATATACTCCTGAGCTGAAGCAAAAGAACATACAGCCAGAAGGAATAGAAGTGAAAATAGTTTCTTCACCTTAATATATACTTTCTTACTTTGTCAGTTTAATGGTCTTGTTGCCCATATTAACAATGTACAGGCCGGACTTCAGGTTGCCAAGACTGATGTTGGCCCCCTTCTTCACGTTAGCCATCTGCACCAAGGCTCCGTTTGAGCTATAGATACGCAGCATGCCGTCGCCGTCAACCTTCAGCTTGCCGTCCTTGTACTGCATATTCTCTGCTTCCTCGGGCAAAGCCTCAATAGCCGTAGGGTCGTCGACAGAGAAGTACATCTTCTTAATCTCAGACAGAGGATAAGTATAATCGCCTGCAGTAGTGGTAACCACGCAGTTGCCGTTGGCAAAGGTTATCTTCTGGATGGTGGGCAGGGAGATATACTCGTCGCCGGTTGCTGATACGGTAAGAAAGTTATACTTGTCTGCCCACATTGTAGCGCATGCCATCATCATGACGGCCATTAAAACATATTTCTTCATACTCTTGTTGTTAATTTGTTTCAGAATTTAAAATTATAGCCCACGCTTACAGCATGGATACGGTTATTATCCTCTACTTTTTCGTCATCGTCGTTAAAGACAAATGTCAGCACATAGCCCAGGGTGAACTCGTGCTGTTTGTTCAGCTTATAGCCGGTTCCCACTGCAGTCCTGACCTTATCTATACACATGTGGTCGCCTACGGATACACTATTGCAAGCCTCAGCAGAAACAAATGGAGAGAACTTCCATCGCTTCTTATCCACCTCCAGCTTCAGACGGCTGCGTAGTAACTGGCTGGTCTTGGACGACTTGGACTTCGGCAGGACGTCTTCCATCCACTCGTCTCCCAGGTAATTCCAGTCGTCATCGAATATAGGGACTTTGCTATACTCTGTCTTGCTGTAATCCTTCTCCGGACGATAGGTCAACTGATAGCGCTCGCGCAGGGAAACGCGCAACCACTTCCAGAACCTCTTGTCGGCCGTTGCCTCTACAATGAACCTGTGTCGGGGATAGCAGTAAGCAGGAGTCCTGGAGTATTCATCGTCCACCAGGGGATCACCCTTTAGCTTTTCCGGTTTCCTGTTATACAAGAATGAGTAGCCTATGCCGAACTTAACGGTTTTGCTCAGCTTATAGCCGGCATCCAGGCCGAAAGCCCATCTGGAGTTATCCTGTGCACGGTACTCCGTCTCCAGGCCAAGGCTCCACCTGGTGCCCAGATTCTTTTTGGCACCCACACTTACCCAGGTGCCGTACTCGTCGGTCCACTGCGCCCTCAGCATAGTGGGAACCAACAAAACCAGTATCAGGAGAATCTTCTGCTTCATACTTTATCGGGGCATTTTCATTACACCTTCTATGCTGTTGCCACGATCCTTCGGCTCATCGTAATAGATACGGATCAGGCAGCTGTCCTTCAGATAGTCGATCATTCCCACCTCTATGCGCAGGATCTTCAGACCGGTACGCTTCTCGAGGTCAGCCTTCAGTTCCTCGCGCTTGTCGGGTGCAATCAGGGCTACATTATCATACTTAATATATTTGCTGCACAGTGTACTGACCAGCTTGCTGCTCTCGAACAGCCACGCCATGCCCACGAACACCGAGTTCACGAAGACAATGGTGACGATTCCGAAGCCGTCCCAATAGTCGGCCTTAGGATGATACTCTGCCCTGCTCAAGGCATTAACCACACTCACGGCAATGAGCATGAAGAGGTATGTCATCTCGCGAATGGGCACAGCCTCCGTACGGAAACGCATAATGCCGAAGATGGCAAACAGACCCATTGCAGCGCCCAGGTTCATGCCATCGCCCTCCATCAGCGATACCAGCAGGAAGATGCTGGCGGACATGAGAATGAAGATGAACATATAGTCGCGACGCTGGCTGCGGGGGAAGTAGAAACAACGTGCTATGACGCATACTACTGCCAAATTGATAAAGAACCGCATTACCAGCGAAATGAAATGCTGAGGGTCGAAGAGTGTTAAACCGATAAGGTTACCCAGTTGATAGTTAATGTCGTTAAAAAAATCCATATTGTATGTTAGTTATCTTTAGTTGATCTTGGTGTTAGCCAGTTTGCTGAGGGTTATCATCTTTTCCTTGAAGATGTTATGCTTCAGGCTCTTGTTGGTCATGACACTGCCTATGCAGTACTTGCTGAAGCCCGAAGGCTTGATACGCAGAACGCGCAGGATCTCCAGCACAGGACTATAGACGTTTCCGTCGCGCTTCAGCTCGATGATTACCAGCGGGCCTGTCTCGGCATCATTACCTGTCTCCATGTTATGGAAGTGCACATCGTAGTCGATGGTCAGACGCTCTGTCTTGTCGTAATTCACCAGCGTTATGCGGTGAAACCGGTTACGGACGGTGGGATGCATCTCTGTCAGTCCCTGATGAACCAGACCTTCGACGAACTCTCCGTTGGCACCCTGAACATCTATCTCCTGACAGGGAACCTCCACACGTTTCTTCTTGGTACGGCCGTGATTGTTCTTGGTCTTCACCTCGAGGAAGGTTATGCCGCTATCCATATAGGTCCTTACACGCACCTTCTGGCGGGGAGCCCTGCCGTTATGATGCTCCAGAAAGAAACGATGCCCCTCTGTATCCCAGTAGGTAGTCATGTAGTTGGCTATCTTGCTGTCGTTGTTGTACTGCGCATAATACTTCCCCTGGGCCATCTCCAACAGCCTGGCCAGGTTCTCCTTGCTGGTAACAAATTTGGTGTCCGTCCGGTTCATCAGACGGATGCTGGACATTTGTTCCAACGTTATAGGTTCCAAATGCTGCAACAACTCGTTAATACGGGCATCAATTTCCATCATATTGCATAATAAACGGCACAAATATAGGAAAAAATATACATTTCTGTCGCCGGCAACTTGTTTTTTTCAAATAATTAACCTACTTTTGCTTCATAATTGTGGGAAAGTAATTAAGAAACGAAGTAAATAAAGACCTATTATGATTGATGTAAAGGAAACTTTGGCATTCGCCGAGGAGAAAATGGAAGAAGCCGTAATGTATCTGGATGATTCTCTGGCACGCATCCGTGCTGGAAAGGCCAACGTTAAGATATTGGATGGTATCCGTGTTGACAGCTACGGAAGCCTTGTTCCCTTGAACAATGTGGCCGCCATCAACACCCCCGATGCACGCACCATTGCCATCAAGCCTTGGGACAAGAGTATGTTCAAGGTTATCGAGAAGGCCATTATCGACAGCGAGGTCGGCATCATGCCCGATAACAACGGCGAGATTATCCGCCTCTCTATTCCCCCTCTGACAGAGGAGCGCCGTAAGCAGCTGGTAAAGCAGTGCGGAAAGGAAGAGGAGCAGGCTAAGATCAGCGTCCGCAACGCCCGCCGTGATATCCTGGAGAAACTGAAGAAGGGAATCAAGGACGGTTTGGCAGAGGATGCCGAGAAGGATGCCGAGGACAAGCTGCAGAAGATGCACGACAAGTACATCAAGCAGATTGAGACCCTGATGGCAGCCAAGGAAAAAGAAATCATGACAGTCTAATTGTGTTTAATGAAGAGTTAAGAGTTAAGAATTAAGAATTGGCACCTCGTTTTTATGGTACTGAACTCAAAAGGACAAATCTTAACTCTTAATTCATAATTCTTAATTGTGAAAGGACTTGTCATTAAGAATACAGGAAGCTGGTACGTTGTCAGAACTGACGACGGCCAGTTTTTTGATTGCAAGGTCAAAGGAAACTTCCGCCTGCGCGGCATCCGCAGCACCAATCCCGTAGCCGTTGGCGACAGGGTTGAAATAAAGGGACAAGGGGCAGGAAGTAAGGGACAGGAAGAGATTTTTTATATTACTGAGATTGAAGACCGCCGGAACTACATCATCCGCAAGGCCAGCAACCTTAGCAAGCAAAGCCATATCATTGCAGCCAATGTCGACCAGGCTGCCCTTGTGGTAACTATCTCTCACCCAGAGACCAGCACGACCTTCATCGACCGCTTTCTGGCCAGTGCCGAAGCATATCGCGTCCCTGTTGTCCTAATCTTCAATAAAACGGACATTTATGATGAGGCTGACATGCGATATCTGCAAGCCGTTTCCGCTCTTTACGAGAGTCTGGGCTACCCATGCCTGACTTGCAGCGCCTCAACAGGCAAGGGCATCGAAGCCATACACCAGGCGCTTGCAGGTAAGACCACGCTGTTCAGCGGCAACAGCGGTGTAGGCAAGAGCACGCTCATCAACCGTCTGATACCGGGCACCAACCTGCGTACCGCAGAAATCAGCGATGCCCATAACACAGGCATGCATACCACCACTTTCTCTGAGATGATTCCATTGTCCGAAGAATCCGGAACATCCTCCTGGCTGATAGACACACCGGGAATAAAAGGGTTCGGCACCTTCGACATGGAACGTACCGAGGTGGCTCATTATTTCCGGGAGATATTCCAGATTGGTCAGGATTGCCGCTTCGGCGACTGTACCCATACAAACGAACCCGGCTGTGCAGTCCTTCAGGCTGTTGAGGAACAACGCATAGCCCAAAGCCGCTACACCAGCTACTTGTCTATGCTGGAAGACAAGGATGCCGAAAAATACAGGAAATAAGTTCTGCTACAACGTCTTCTCAAACAGAACCGTTCCATTCTCATCAACTGCCTTCAGCGTAATCTTTCCCTCTGCGATCTCTATGCGCAAAGCCGAATTGTAGCCTTGCACCAAGGTGGGGAAAGATGCATTCTCCGTAGCCTCGAGGAACGTGTATGTTTCGGGATGCGAGTGCCCGCAAACCACCAGATCCACGTTGGCACGGTTCAGGATGGGCGTCATCAAGTCGGCAAAGAACCTGGCACCTGCCTGTGACTCATCCTCCGAGGCATTCGGAATGGGAAGATGACTTACCACTATGCGGTATGCAGCCGTCTGGTATTCCTGCGTCTGGATAAGCTGTTCCAACCAGCGTGCCTCTTCCCTTCTGTAGGCATTATAGGCTGCCAGGAAGGTATTACGCGTCGTAGGGTCGTCATCGGGCAAAGCCTCTCCACCGTCCAGCAGCACCACTTCCAGATCACCCCAGCGGTATGCATTGTACAATTTCCCGCTTTGGTGTGGGAAGTATCTTTCAAAGAAATCGGCAACATCGCCCCTTGTCTCATGGTCGCCACGCAACATACAGAAGTCCTTCTGTGTGGCAAACAGACTGGAACTGACATTGATGAACGAGGTGTAAGGTTCCTCTGCCTTCAGTGCAGTGCTCGGGGGATTAGCCACCTGCATATTATCCATCATATCACCGGCATAGATTATATGGTCGGCCGCAAGCGGATTCAGCTTTGTCAGGAATTTCTCCAAGGTGGCAGGACGGTTATGCATGTCACTCAGCACCAGCAGGCTATGCGATGTAGCCTTGTCATCCAGTGTGCGGAAGCCATACCAGTCCGATGCATACTGGGCAGAGAACGTGGCAGCGTACGGCTTCAACTCGTCAATCTTCTGAGAGCAGATACGATACTCATAGTCCGTCGCCGCAGCCAGTCCGTTTATGCGTATCGCAAAGTTCTGCACGGGCACCGCCACCGACGGAGCCATAATATTGTCATACACCTGATGCTGCCCCCTCACTTCCTGATAGTATTTGGTTACCGGGGATTGCCCCTTCTTGCGCAGCTCCACCCAGCCGAGAGTAGGTAACGTATTCTCGAACACTACCGTAACACCATCGTGCGAGAGTTCCTGCAGATAAGGCGAACCGCGGAAGCATGTTGTGGCAGCACTAAGATTCACCGGCAATAATGCCATCACCAGGACCGACAGAAGAGAATATATCCTTTTCATCTTTTCAGCATCTTTTTATTGTTAACAATGATAACACCCCTATGGGTTTCCACAGCCTTGCGACCCGAAAGGTCATAGGCCGGATGGACATCGGACATTGAACATTGAACACTGTCAATGTTTTTCACGTTCGTCTCTGATTCCTGCAGCATACGGAATTCCTCCTGTCCCTCAGAATAAGGGATATAGGCCGAACCGGCAGCAATCTGCTTGGAAGTGGACTTCTGGAATCCTATCTGACCGTTCTTCACCTTCAGTAACGCCATACTGCCGGCCTCCATATCCTTGCGGTCCTCGAAAACAGGCACCAGGGCATTATCCCCGATGGCAGGAACATCCTGGGCGATGCTCCAGAAGGTATAAGTGCCTTTGGCGGCATGTAGCACGACGGCTGTCCGGGCAGGAACGATATCGTTATCATAAGGTTCCAGGTAAATCACGCCGTCCTTTTCTGTCACGCTGTACACTTCTACGCCTTCAGGAACCTCCACGGGGAAGGAAACACTCAGCACAGCCCATCCTGCCGTAGGAACAGTTACCTGATGGTAGGCACGCTGCAAGAACCACGAGGCACAATAGCCGGGATACAGGTAGCTGTCAGGACGGGCTGTAACAGGACCGTCGGAGGGCTTGCCGTAGAGACCCTTCTCACCTATCCACGAATCATCCGCTGTCAGGAGGTTGTCCGGAGCATCGGCATCGGCAATGGTGAACATTCCTTCCGTATCGTAGCGGAAGAGCTGACGACTCGACCATCTCTCCAGATAGTCCTGCATGATGACATTATCTCCCTTGGGAGACAAATGGAAGGCCGTTGAACCGTCATTGACGCTGGCATTGTTCCATCGCAGCGTCGGCTGACCGTCTGTTTCCTGTATGCGTATCACCTTCTGCTTGTTCTGGCGAAGCACAAAGGCCCGGTAGGCACTGTTCAGCCAGTAATAGCCCTCCGTCAGAGGATTGACGGCTGTGGGAGCCGTCTCCTCGTATGCCTGCGCAGCCTGTTGGAGCCGGAGGATGATATCATCGGCTTGTTCCGATGTGGCATTCTTATCATCGGCTAATGCCTGCGCCTCCTCTATACAGTCCCTCAAGGAACTGTTCAGCAGAGGTGTCACCTGCCCAGGATTGTCTCCGCTGGGATAGAGGGCCAACGCACCGCGTGCATGTCCCAGGGCCCTGCGAATTCTTATAGAGGGCGTTACCTTATCCCCGTCCAACAGGGTAAGCACCTGCAGGGCATCCAGTCCGTGTGCCCTGGCAGCCAATGAATCAAAAAGTGCTGCCTTCTGGAATTGCTGCATGATGTAATGGTCCTCAGGCCACTTCGATGTATCCTCCTCCTGACGCAAGAAGAAGCGACGTCCCGGTCTGGCGCTGTGTATTACCAGATGGCGGTCATACCGGGCCACATCAAGATAGGAATAAGCCTCACCCGAACAACTCTGTATGGTATAGCTGCCATCGCCATTGGCTGTAAGGTAATATGCCCTGTTGGTCAGATTGGCCGATGTAGTGGTTATGCTGTAGAAATATGCATGTTCTCCGTTCTTGCCAAGGGGATTTATGTAATCAACCACATTACCATAGACACTGCGCAAGGCATCCGTATCATAAGAATACAGATACCCGTCCTTCTCCTGAGTCAGGGCTCCTATAGTATAATACCCGTCGGGGATGGGTTCCTGGGACCGTACCCCGGTTGTCATCAGCAACAATCCAAGGAGTATTGAGAATCTAACATTGAACATTGTATTCCGTTTTTGAGTTATGATTGGCGGTTGTCGTTGCAAACAACTTTTCAATCTGATTATGAACTGTGAATTATGGATTCACTCCTCCAACTTAGTGGTTATGTAAACCAGTTTCCTGCCGGACTTGGCATCCTTCACCTGTTTGTCCAACAGCACGGTTCCCAGCGAGGAGACAATCTTCAGGTTGATGTTTCCATCGGCAATATCGATTCGCATGGCACTGTGATTACCGATATTGTATTCCTCGAACTGGTTACCTTTGTTGTTATAGTTCTTATCCATGTAAGTGTAGGTTGCGGGGTGATAGTGTCCGCTGATAAGCATGTCTATGTCGCACTGCTTGAGCAGGGGAGTGAGCAGGCTGATAAGTTGCGGTTCCCCGCCAAATTTGTCCGTGGGCTTATCGTCGTTCAACAGCATGGTGAAGTGACAGATAATAATGCGGTACTTGGCCGTGCGGAAGTCATCGGTCTGAATAAGCTGCTGGAACCAACGGGCCATCTCCTCGCGATAGCTGAAGAAAGAGGCCAAGCCGAAATACTCTTCAGCGGTATCTATCTTATCCTCTCCGCAATCCAGCATAATAATCTCCAGATCACCCCAGCGGTACGCATTGTAGAGATTTCCGCTCTTATGGGGGAAGTATTCCATGATGTGGCGCGACATGTTGCCGCGTGTCTCGTGGTTGCCGCGTATATACTCGAAGGGTTTGTTCTTGGCAAACAGATTCACACTGGTATTGATAAAGCCGCTGTAGGGTTCCTGCGAGCCGTGCTGCATATAGTTAATCATATCGCCATTGTAGATAATGCGGTCACAGGTGCTGTAGTCGAGGTATTTCAGCAATGCCTCCAACGTATCAGGACGGTTGTGCATATCGCTGGTAATAAAGATATGATGTTCCGACTGGTGGGGATCCTGTGTAGTGAACTGATACCAGGTCCCGGTATAGACACCCGAGAAAGAGGTACTGGCCGAAACACCGTTGGAGTTCCCGGACAAGACCTTATGTGCCTTTACACGGTACTCGTATGTTGTGGCAGGCTTCAGCCCCTCTGCCCTGACGGCAAAGTTCTGAACGGGCACGGCAGAGTTCTTGCTGCTCAGAATCTGACTGTAGGCCTTAACCCTTCCGTTCACGGTCTGGTAATATTCCGTCACCTCTGAACTGCCCTTCTCCCTGACCTCAATCCAGGATACAGAGGGAATTCCATGTTCAAAGACAACGGTCACTCCGTCTGTCGTCAGTTCCTGCAAGTACGGCCCTGCCGTCATCCACTCCTGTGCTCTCACATGCGACAGAAAGAGTGTCAATAGAATAATAAAGAAAAGCCTTTTGTTTCTCATATACAGAAAAGGTTTTGCGGTTAAATCATGTCTTTCAGCGAGCAAAGTTAAACATTATTCTCATATACCAAGACTTCGTTATCTTTTTTTTATGCCGAAACACTGAAAAATATAAAAACCACACGCACTTATATATAAATAAGGTTAGAAAGTGAACCGAAAACAGGCAATTTTTAAACCGATTCACATTAAACAAGCTTGAATGTCCATTAGATATATGATAAATTTGCCTCATCTGTAGCTTTTTATCAATATTCGTATGGCTTTTTGTACTTTTTGCACATTTTTGCATACTTTTATTTGTTTGTAATAAGATATTTGCTATTTTTGCAAACAAATACAAAGGAAATGGCAAACAACAGTTCTAATTTACATAGATTACTGCATAATGTATTGCTCTTGGCAATGCTGCTTTTCGCTACCATGGCAAAAGCCGGTATCACCTTCACCGAAACGACGGCAAACGGATTCGCGATAGTTGGCAGCAACAAGAATGCAGTCTTTGTTGTGGATGCCCATGATGCTGAGGTGGTAACCACCGTTGCCAACTGTGTAATCCAGGATATCAAGGCCGTCACAGGCAAGACTCTGCCGTTACACAATGAATTACATAGCGGTGACTGCCCCATTATTGCCGGAACATTAGGCAGTTCAGCACTCATTGCCAACCTGTTAGAGGCTGGCAGGATAGACACCACAGGTGTGACCGGCCGATGGGAAGCCTACACCCTGCAACTCATCAAGAATCCTGCAGAAGGTATAGAGGAGGCGTTGGTAATCATTGGCGGAACACCAAGAGGTACGGCATACGGACTGTTTGAGATCAGTCGGCGCATAGGCGTATCGCCCTACATCTGGTGGGCTGACGTAGCTCCTGCTCCCATGAACACCATCTATGCAAAGGGCGACCGGACGGAGGTAGAGGCTCCATCGGTGAAATACAGGGGCCTTTTCATCAACGACGAGGATTGGGCCATGCTCCCCTGGGCCAGGAAAACCATCGATACCGGTTGCAATAACATTGGCCCTAATACATATAATAAGGTAATGGAGCTGCTGCTACGCTTGCGTGCCAACTGTCTGTGGCCTGCCAAGCATGGCAGTTCCAAGGCTTTCTGGTCGATGGAGGAGAACAAACGCCTGGCCAAGGCATGGGCTATAGTAATGAGCAGCGGCGACAGCATGCTACGCGACAACCTATGGGAATGGCCTCGGTTCAAGAGCGGCAACAACAGCAGCAACTTCTCTTTTGCCTACAACCCTGAGGGATGCTCTGACTACTGGGCAAAACGAGCAGGCGAAGCACGGGAGTACGAAGGAATCTATGACATAGGCATGCGCGGACTGCAGGATGTGGCACTTTTGGGCTACGAAGGCCAGGAGGCTCAGTTGGCAGGACTGAAGGATATCATAGAATGTCAGCGTAAGATTATCACGGATTCCCTGGGCGGTGACCCGACAAAGGTTCCACAGATATACATACCCTACAAAGAGGCATTGACACTTTACAATGCAGGATTGAAAATCCCCGACGATGTTACCCTCTGCTGGGTAGATGACAACTACGCCTACATCCGCCAGCTTCCCACAGCAACCGAGCAGAAGCGCAGCGGCGGAAACGGCATCTACTACCATCTTTCATATCTGGGTAATCCCTGTTCGTATATATGGCTCAGCACCATATCCCCCTCATTGATAAGCTACGAGCTCTGCAAGGCCTACGAGAACGGTATGCAGCGATTCTGGATGATTAACGTAGGCGATATAAAGCCCGCCGAGGTGGAGTTCGAGTTCTGTATGGAACTGGCATGGAACGTTAAGAGCTGGACGCCGGAGAATGCATGGAAGTTCAATCGATGGTGGTCTGCCAAAACCTTTGGCGAGGATTTAGCCGATGAAATGGCGGATATCCGTCTGGAACATTACCGCTTGGCAGCACAGAGCAAACCTGAGACAGTGCGCGAGGTTGTCTTCACACACGAGGAAATGAAACAGCGCATCCTCGACTATCAGAACCTGGCAAACAGGGTACAGAATCTGGAAGCCTGCATCCCCACCCGCCTGAAGGACGCCTACTTCCAACTCTTCACCTACCCCATTGTCGCCACGGCCGATATGAACATCAAACTGCTGGGCGCTAACCTGAGCTTCTGGTATGCCGGCATGGGTGATCGCCAGAACAGTATGCTGTATGCTGCCCTGTCGCGTACCAGCTATGACAACATCGTATATCTGACGGATTACTTCAACAGTACCCTGGCAGGTGGCAAATGGAACGGTATCATGAGTATGCGTCCCAACGCCGGCACTACCAGCCAGTTCGGACCTGTTTATGCGGCAACGACAAGTGAGGTGAACGATGTTAAGGGTGAGATGTTCACAGATGACATGACACTCATTGCCGCTGCAGATTACACCAACAGCCGAGGCGAGTGGAAGCTCATGCAGAACTTAGGCGTCAGCGACAGCAGTATGACCGTCTGGCCCATAGACTACACCAAATATACCGCAACGACAGCCCGTAGCAAGGGACCGTACCTGGAATACAGCATTCCGCTGAAAAAAGGCTCCTATCAGATTGTGGTACGCTGCCTTCCCACCTTCCCCATCACCACCAGCAATGACTTGGTTGTGGGAATGGCTATGGGAACAGGTTCCGTAACAACGGAAAGCATAAAGTGCAGCGCCGAGACAAACAGATGGAGCGACAATGTGATGTACGGCTACTCCGAAGCACGCTTCACCTATAAGGCTACCAGTGAGAAAAACTACCAGTTGCGTATCTACGCCATGAATCCGGCCCTTGTTGTCAGTCAGATTATGTATCGTCAGATGGATGCCGAGGAGGATGATAACCTGGCTCCCAAACTGATGGTGAACCCCGACTTCGAACAATACAAGAGCGGCAGCAGCGTTCTCACCAATACCGACGGCTCTATCCGCCGTGGCGTTCCCTACGGATGGACACTGAAAGGGACCCTCAACGGGAATTCGTACGGTATCAACAAGGATGAATCCATCAAGGGCGACGACAGCAACCTATGCTGGATTAAGTCAAAGCCCATGCCTGAGGACTGCGAGCTATACCAGACCATCCCCGCCGGGAAACTCACACCCGGCATCTATGAGGTGGGCTGCTGGCTCTGGGTTCAGTCTGGCAAGCGCGGTGCGTGTCGCCTTTTCGCCAACAATCAGGTTCAGTATTATGCCTATAAGCATGATTACGACCAGATTCTCAAGGACGATGAGGTGAATACCTTTGCCGGTTATAAGGCAGGGTACGAGACTCATACCATCATGCATCCCATGCGTGTGGTATTGAAGGTGCAGGAAGGCGAAGACCTGCGCCTGGGCATCAAGACAAGCTGCATCGGCAATGCCGGAGCACAGACCGATGAGACGGGATGGTTCAAGGTCGATCATTTCACCGTCCGGCGTCTGGCCGACCTCCCCACCGCCGATCCCGATTCGCTGACACAGGAGTTACTGGTGAACCCCGACTTCGAATACAAGGAAGCTGATGTATTGGCCGATGGCAAGAATGTACTGAATGCCGTTCCCTACGGATGGGAGATGTCCTACACAGGCAACTACACCATGAGCACCTCGGGCATCTACGGCAAGGGCGAAGGCATGCACGGACAGAACTACTGCGCCTTCACCCCCAGCGGCTATCGTCCCATCCCCGAGGATTTCTGCCTCTACCAGACGATACCTGCCGGCAAGCTGAAGGCCAACACCACTTACCGCGTGAGCTGCCTGTTCTGGAGTGAGAAAGGCCTGGAGGGCCAGGGACGTCTTTTTGCCAATAACCAGGTTCAATACTTCAGTACACCCCGCACCTACCAGAACAACCGGACCGAGGGTGAGACATCCACCTTTGCCTCCTATACCGACGGTGTGGGCATCAACACTTCCGCCATGCAGGAACTGAGTGTACTGGTTACTGTGGCCGAAGGGGAAGACCTGACCCTTGGCATCCGCTCCGGCTGCAGGAAGGGCGATGGCAAGCTGGCAACAGGAACCGACCGTACAGGCAAGTTCCGCGTGGATTACTTCCGCATCGAAGAAGTGGGGACAAACAGCGATGCCATAGACGGCATAGGTAAAATCCATAATACTGAATTCATAATTCATAATAATGATGGCGTCTGTGATCTGAGCGGCCGGAGAATTTCCAATTCCCAATCCTCAATTTTCAATTCTCAATTAAAGAAGGGCATATACATACAGAACGGAAAGAAATATATCATCCATTAACTCAAAAAAAACAACATAAACTAATAACATACTAACCCCAACAAATTAACAATGAAGACAAAACTACACCTAATGTTCCAACTGGCCTTTATGTGGCTGTTAGGAACCAACGTTTTTGCGCAAACTCCGCAAACAGACGAGAGCGGTGCGTATCTGATTGGCAGCAAGGCCGACCTTCAGGCATGGACCAAGGTCGCCGGCTACGAGAGGACGAATGTCAAGCTGACAGCTGACATCCCCGACCTGGACTTCAGAATGGCTACCGCAAGTGATTTTACCGGAACCCTTGACGGAGACGGACACACCATCACTGTCAACTACGACTTCCCCGGCGAACAGACTGCCATGTTCGTAAAGATCAAGGGAACCGTCAAGAACCTCATCGTGGACGGTTACATCAACGCTACGTACAAGAACTCTGCGGCCTTGGGCGGTACCGGCTTCGGTACGTTCGAGAATGTGGTGGTGACGGCCACCATCAATTCCAACTGCGGTTCCAACGCCTCTAATGCAGCCTTCATCGGATACGTAAACGGCAGCACAAGCATTACCAACTGCGTATCTGCCATTAAGTTCACAGGAACGGATGCCTACAACATGGCTTTCTGCGGCTGGGTAAACAACGCAGGTTCTGTTGAGGCACGTAACTGTATCTCCATCATGGAAACGGACCTGCCATCGGCATACTCGTTCTGCAATCCCCAGAACAAGGTTTCCACCATCAACTGCTTCGCTTTCGAGCAGGACGGCGACGGTGGCAATGCCCCCACCGGTACAACCTACATCAACTCGAGTGTCCTTGGCACCGGTGAACTTTGCTATATGGTGAACAAGGCTTCAGACCATACCGTCTTCTACCAGACACTTGGCCAGGACGCTTACCCTGTGCCCTTCAGCACACACAAGGAGGTATTCGGCATTGGCAACAAACGTTGCGATGGAACTGTATTAGAGGGTGAACTCACCTTCTCAAACGAGAACACCTCTCCTACCCCCCAGCACAATGATGTTGACGGTTGGTGTTCGGTCTGCGGCAATCTGCTCCAGGACCATATCACCCCCGATGCCGACGGATTCCTGCCTTTGGCTTCAGCAGCTGATGTAAAATGGTTTACAGCCATGGTCAACGAGGCTTATCTTACTACCATCAATGGTAAACTTACTGCTGATATTGATTTTGGCGGTGAAGAAAATGCTCACTCTCCCATCGGACCTAATACCACCTACAAGTACAATGGTATCTTCGATGGTCAGGGACACCGCATCAAGAACATGATTCTCAACCTGCAACAGGACGGTGTCGGCTTCTTCGGCTATGTTCGCGGCGGAACAACCATCCGCAATCTTATCATCGACAAGAGTTGCGAGATTATCGGTAACGGAAGAGTCGGTGCCGTTATTGGCGGTGTTCAGACCAATGGCAGCACACTGCTCACTATCGAGAACTGTATCAACGAGGCAACCGTTGTCGGCACAGGTGCCACCGGAGGTATTGTAGGCGCCGGACTGAGTGCCTATCCTTCCATGAAGATGGTCAATTGTCTGAACACGGGTGAGATTACAGGTGTACCTGCTACAGCCTTCTGCTCATGGCTGAACGCCGGTGGCAGTTCCATGACCAACTGTCTGAACACAGGTATAATCAATGGTGCAGACAACTCAGGCGGCAAGTTCAGCTATATCTGTAACTTGGTTCGCTACGAGCCCGGCACCATGAATGTTTCAAACTGCTTTGACGTTACAGGAACAGAAGACTACGGTCAGGGCATCTACGAAGACTGGACAACAGACAACCCCGTAGAAGAGGGTGAGCTCTGCTACTTGCTCAACGGAGACCAGTCTGCTATCACATGGTATCAAAAACTGGGTACTGACGCTGTACCCGTACCTTATTATATTGAGGGCGGTAAGGTGTTTGCCAATGGTGAGCTCAACTGCGACGGAACTCCCCTGGGTTCTGTTGTATACAGCAACACCGATGGCGGCAGTCTGCCTTCTCACGAGTTCGAGGACGGCTTCTGTGTCAACTGCGACGCTCCTCAAATGGACTATGCCGAGGTGGTGGACGGCTTCCACTGCATAGATACAGCCTCTAAGCTTTACTGGCTCACCCGTATGGTGAACGAGAAGAACTGCGGAAACTGGGATGTACGCCTTACTGCCGACATAGATATGGAGGACTACTCCGATCTGTTTATCCCACTTGGTAGCGACGGTGCCCGGTATTCAGGTCACTTCGACGGACAGGGACACCGCATCAGCAACCTGCACGTCAACTGGACCAGCTATGCAGGCTTCTTCGGCCAGGCCGGTGCCGGAGCCGTTATCGAGAATATGCTGCTGGACGAGACCTGCTCTGTCAACGCCACAGGCGAATGTGCCGGTTTAGTGGGCGGTACCAACCAGATGAACGGCAACGTCATACTGCGCAACCTTGGCAACAAGGGTAATGTATATGCCACTGGCAAGCAGGCTGCCGGTATCTTTGGAGGTAACACAGGCAGCCAGACCAAACTGGTGCTGGAGAACTGCTTCTCAACAGGTATCATCGAAGGTTCTGACCAGTGTGCAGCCCTCGTAGGATGGGGAGGCGGCAACGGTCCAGCAGTCAGCAACAGCTGGTCTTGTGCCGAAGTTTCCGGCAACGACCGTGCAGACATGTGGCTCGTACGCCACGGCAACGGAGTATTCTCTAACCTCTTTGCCACACAGGGCGAGCAGGGTGCCATCATTGAAGACTCGGAAATCATTGAGTCGGGCGAACTCTGCTACAGGCTCAACGGTGACCAGACCGCCATCACATGGTTCCAGAACCTGGACAATGACCTCGAAGAGGACGCTCAGCCCGTTCCCTTTGCCAACGGACATGCCGTAGTATATCCCAAGGGCAAGATGCTTTGCGACGGCACAGTGGATCCCTCTTCCGTCACATACTCCAACAGCAAGGAGAGCATCATACCCGACCACGAGTTCAGTCACGGCTTCTGTACCGTCTGCGGTCAGGAAGACCTGAGTTATGACGGCTTTGTCAAGGGTATCAAGAACCCCGACTTCAACGTTGACAACTTTGGTTGGGAGGGTACAGCTCCTAACGTAACAGAAGGTCTGGCAGAACAGACAAACAAGTCCTTCGACACCTGGCAGCAGATAGCCGGGTTGCAACCTGGTGTCTACCGCCTGCGCGTTCAGGGTTACAGCCGTTCTGCAGCACTCAGCAACGAGGAGGTTTACGGAGATCCCGAAAACTTCGAGGACCTGAACCGTAACACTTATGTCTATGCCGAGAGTAACGGTCTGCGTACCGCAATCCGACTGGAAGACATCACTGCCGAGGCTATGGAGTATAAGCTGAACGACGGTCAGGGCGAGACCATGCTCTCTAACGATACCTACGTACCCTCCAGTGCTGCAGGTACTGCCAAGTACTTCAGCAAAGGCAAGTACTGGAACTATCTCTATTTTGCCGTAACCTCAGACACACTGACTATCGGCTTCAGCAATCAGGTTAATGATGCCAACTGCTATACAGCCATTGACCGCATACGCATGGAGTACGTTGGCAATGACGGGGAGGCATACGCCCTCATAGCACAGCAAGTTGCCGAGGATGTTCAGGAAGTTCAGCTTCTGGAGAGCCAGACAAGCCTCATCGAGAAATATGAGGAGGCTGTTGACGGAGTAGAGTCCCTCACAGATAAGGATCAGATTCTGGCAGCTGCCGACAAGGCTTCCCGCCTGCCCGACATGATTAAGCTCTGCGTTCCCGTTTACCAGGCATACTATGCTGCCGTAGCGGACATCAATGCCTACTGGGAGGAGAACAACGATAAGATGCAGGGAGAAGAGGCCGATCAATTGGAGGCCTACCTGACCGAGGAAGAAGGTCCTTCTGAGCAGTTCCCCAACGGAACCTACCTCTACATCAAGGAGAAACGTCAGCTGGGTATCCAGGAACTGCAAGACGAGATGCAGTTTGCCCGCATCCTTCTGTCAAAGGCTGTTACAGCCAACCCCACAGAGGGTATGGATGTGACTTCCTTCATTGTGAACCCCAACTTCAACGAGGGTAACTGGAAGGGATGGAACGTACAACTGGACGACAGCCAGAACGGCAATATCGTTGACAATGCCGGCTTTACCGACATCTTCCCCGTAGCAGCAGGCTACAACTCCACCTTCGTGGTAGAGCAGCAGGTTACGGGAATCCCCAATGGTATCTACGAGCTAAGAGCCAATGCATATCACCGTCCCGGCGCTGGTCGTGAAGGACTGTATGACGGCACCGATGCCATCCCCGCAAAATTGTTCCTGAACGATTATAATACTCCCATCATGAGTGTATACGGGGATCCTTTGCCTGTGGAGAATGCCATTAACGGAGAGAACTGCCGCTATGACAGCACCACAGACCCTGATGCTCCCCACAACGGTGAGGAGACGGGCAGCACGGATATCTTTATAGATGGATTCGGATACTTCCCCGACAACACCTATACTGCCA
>Ga0265300_10000331_pt1 | contig 49370 bp, 61 predicted proteins | sample AusTroGonzalo_MG_FD_193482 | JGI IMG/M metagenome (GOLD analysis project Ga0265300, IMG submission 193482) | Bovine rumen microbial communities from tropical cattle in Woodstock, Queensland, Australia - Gonzalo_03 | ecosystem: Host-associated > Mammals > Digestive system > Stomach > Rumen ... | reverse complement strand
GAAGCGTCAAGATACTCCGGGATCGGCCGGAATACACTTCGGCAGCTGATCGATTGGGGACTGATTCCGGTCATGAGGATCGGCAGAAAGATCCTGATCCGCGTTGAGACACTGGATCTCTTTGTTGAAAAGAATAACGGCAAAGACTTGCGGAATCGGGATTCTCTGATCGGAGTAGCCTGATGAAAAACAAAGAAAATGCAAAAATGAATACGATGAGAAAAACGACAAAATGTGCGAAGAAGTCAAAAGCGAAGAACAGGGAAAAGATGATGAATAGAACGATGATGAAAAAAAGACAAAGAATGACAAAAATGAAGAAACAATCTATCGCGCAGGCAGTCGGGACATGATATACTGAAGACGCATATCTCTGACGTTCCGGCTGCCTCACGGAAAGGAGTAATCAAGATGGCAAAAGGATCAGTCAGAAAGAAGGGAAAGAAATGGTACTACCGTTTCTATGTAGAAGATGCTTCCGGGAAGCTTATCCAGAGGGAATGCGTTGGTACGGAAAGCAAGAGCGAGACAGAGAAAATGCTTCGCCAGGCAATCGAGGACTACGAAGAAAAGAAATTCGTTGCAAAGACGGAAAATATTACTCTTGGAGAGTTACTCGATGTATGGATGGAAGAAGAACTGAAGGTTGGATCTCTCAGTAACGGTACGGTTGAGTTGTATACGCATATTGTGAAAAGGATCAAGACACATCCGATTGCAGACCGGAAACTGCGAACCATTACGGCAGATCATCTTCAGGCGTTCGCAGATTTAATCGCGTTTGGAGGATCGGAAGGCGATTTTACTTCAGCAGGAAATTATGTGGCAGATCATGTTACAAAGTATACCGGCGTGTTGAATCATGTATTTCGATTTGCGGTATTTCCGAAGAGATATATTACTTTCAATCCGATGCAGTATGTAGTCCGCAGGAAGAAGAAGGATGGAGTGGATCTCTTCAATGAAGGAAACACTGAGACAATGCAGCCGCTAACGAAGGAAATGTATGATACGCTGATTGCCTATCTGAAACGGCATCATCCTGATGCTGTGCTGCCGGTTCAGATTTCCTATTATTCAGGTCTTCGACTTGGAGAGGTGGCCGGCATTACCTGGCAGGACATCAATCTGAAGGAACAGTATCTGACAGTCCGCAGAAGTGTGCATTACAGTACAAAGAATCATCGGATTGAGATCGGACCTACAAAGCGAGGGAAGATCCGGACGGTAGATTTCGGAAATACACTAACGGAAATACTGAAGGAAGCGCGAAAACAGCAGAAACAAAATGTCTGGAAGTATCGTGAACTTTATCGTAAATGCTATTTCAGGGAAGCGCCGGAGAAGAATCGCGTGTATTACGTTTATGAAAATTTTGACGCAACGGAGTCCATTCCTGAAGGGTACAGGGAAATCGACTTTGTATGTAGGAAGGAATGTGGCTGTCTCCTTCGTCCTGCTACAATTGATACAATTTGCAGGATTGTGTCAAGGAAGGTGCCGGAGCTGGAAGGGTTCCATTTTCATCTATTGCGTCATACATACACAACGAATCTTTTACTCAATGGTGCAAAACCAAAGGATGTGCAGGAACTTCTCGGACATTCAGATGTCAGTACGACAATGAATGTGTACGCTCACGCAACAAGAGAGTCCAAGCGAAATGCCGGACGGTTGTTGGATAAGCTGTCAGGATGAGGTTTCCCTTGTAGATATCCCATAAGGGAAAAAGTAAGGGAAAACGAATCATTCAAAGAAGGAAAACAATCAGATGTCCCTTGTAAACAGGGCAATCTTTTGAATATAGTCGATTAAACCGGAAGTTATTTTTCAGTTTTATAGACGATGGGCAAATCGGGATTTGTAAGGGAGAGAGGAAGATGGAACTGAAAAAAATAGAGCATAATCTGACTGTATGTAAAGTGCAGAATGTATTAGATATAGACACGACAACGGATTTCTATTTTATCGGTAAAACGGATGAGGAATTGTCATTGGTCTGTAAAACGGAGGATGTCCCTGCTGAGACTATTGAGAGAGATGATGGTTGGAAAGGTTTTCGCATTCAAGGTGTTTTGGATTTTTCTCTTATTGGGATTCTTTCAAAACTATCGGGAATACTTGCGGATAATAACATAGGTATATTTGCTGTATCCACATACAATACAGATTACATTCTTGTGAAGGAAGAAAACTTTGACAGGGCTTTAAAGGTCTTAGCTTCGGAAGGATATACAGTAATATGAATTCCAGTTTTACGAGATGAAAAAGGCTCCCGGTCACCGGCCACAAACCGATGATCGGGAGCGTTGCATTTACCCGGCTCAGCCCTCGAAGGTGGAGCCGTTTTTGAAGGTGAAGGTCAGGCGGCCATCCGCGTAGGACGTGGCGTAATCCAGCAGGCCGCACCAGAGCTTTTCGCTGAAGGCGGTGACCTCGCCGTCCTGCTGTTTCAGGATACGGAGGAAGTCCTCCATCGTGCCGCGCCGGTCGAGGATGTCGCTGATCTGCAGGGCCACCGCATCCTTCTTAGCCTCGGCCTCTTTGAACTTCTGGCTGAGGGAATCGAAGCGCTGCTTGTACTCGGTCTGATCCTGCGCCACCGTGGCGTTCTGCCGGATCGTCTGCTGGATCATGCCGTTCAGCACTTCCATTTCCGAAAGGAGCTCTTCCTGCTGGGCCTCCAGCTCGGTGGTGTCGAGGGTCCGTGCCATGCCCTGCTCGTAGGCAGCGATGGCTGCATCCCGTCCGGCCAGCAGCTGGTTGACCGCCACTGTGAAGCGCTCCTTCACCGAGGCCTCGTCGAGGTACGGCGTGGTGCAGCGGACCTCGTTTTTGTATTTCTGGTTGCATTGCCAGACGGTCCGTTTGCACTTCTCCGGCGAGTGCCAGACCTTTGAGCCGTACCATCCGCCGCAGTCGCCGCACTTGATCCTGCCGGATAGCAGGTGGACACCGCTGTGGCGATTCTTGCCCTTGGTCCGTCTGGCGAGCTCCCGCTGGACCATCTCGAAGGTCTCCGGGTCGATGATCGCCTCGTGGTTGTTCTCCACGTAGTACTGCGGGACCTCACCTTGATTGGTTTTCATCTTCTTGGTCAGGAAGTCCTCGCAGAAGGTTTTCTGTAGCAGGGCATCGCCCTTGTACTTCTCGTTAGACAGGATGCTCTTGATGGTAGTCTGGCCCCATTGGTGCTTGCCTGCCGGTGTCGGGACGCCTTCATCGGTCAGCGTCTTGGCAATGCCGTGTGGAGTCATGCCTTTCAGGAACATCCCATAGATGCGTTTGACCACATCGGCCTGCTCCGGGTTGATTACCAGATTCCCGTCCTCGCCACGGTCGTAGCCGAGGAACCGCTTAAACGGAACCGTGACCTTGCCGTCAGCAAAACGCTTTCTCTGGCCCCATGTGCAGTTCTCCGAAATGGACCGGCTTTCTTCCTGCGCGAGGCTGGACATGATGGTCAGCAGGACTTCACCTTTGCCGTCGAAGGTCCAGATGTTTTCCTTCTCGAAGTAGACCTCGATGCCGTTTTCCTTCAGCTGTCGGATGGTGGTCAGGGAATCGACCGTATTCCGCGCAAACCGGCTGACGGACTTCGTGACGATCAGGTCGATCCTGCCGTCAAGCGCATCCGCGATCATCCGCTTAAAGCCCTCGCGGCGCTTGGTGCTGGTGCCCGTGATGCCCTCGTCGGTGTACACGGACACAAACTCCCAATCGTCCCGGCCCTTGATGTAATTGGTGTAGTAATCAATCTGAGCTTCATAGCTCGTGAACTGATCGTCGTGATCAGTGGAGACGCGAGCGTATCCGGCGACCCTTCGTTTCTTCTGCGCGGAGATCGGAGTGGCCGAAAACCGCGTCAGGGTTGCTGGGATTGTTTGGACTTTCCTTTGCTGTTCCAATGCCGCTCCCTCCTTATCTGTTTCATGTGTTCGCTCATGGCCTTCCGCTGTTCCTCGGTGACCTGCCGCTTGGGTCTGGCTTCAAAGGCGGCACGGCGCTCGGCGGTCCATCCCGGCATCTTGCGCTTGGTGCTGTACTCGGCTTCCTCGGTGTGGCCGTCCGTGAAGGTGAATTCCAGCAGGCCGCTTTTCACCATCGTGATGTGGTCCACCCGCTCCCGGAAGGCGTCGCCGTCAAATTCTGGAATGCCCATCAGGTCAGCGGCAATCTCCATGAGCTCCGGCTCCCGGATGCCTCGGATGCCGCAGTAGGTGGCACCACTGCCGGAGCATCGCCAGTAGGCAATCTTGCCATCCGAGGAGCCTTGGACCTGCCGCCTGCAGGAGCCACCGCAGCAGCCGCATTTAATCCGGGTGGTGAATGGCGAGAAGCGGCCATCACCCTTGGCCATGTAGTTGCGGACCCATTCGCGCTGGCGATCCTTGTATTCATCCGTCCAACAGTCCTGCTTAGCGGTTGACTTCCATTCCTTCGTGACCTCAGTGCCGTCGTAAAAGTGGAAGACCAGAGTGCCGCCGTCCGGTACGTCGATCCGCTCGACGCGCTCGGCAAAGACATCATCGTCGAATTCATCTAAGCCCAGCACCTCAGCGCAGCAGGCTTTCAGAATCTTGTCCGGGATCTCCTTGGCCTTGCAGGGATCACCTTTCTGCTTTTGCTTCCGGGAGCCGCACACCCATGTGGTGTACATGCCGTCCTCGTCGGTGTAGGTTGTGGTGAACTGCGCTCGGTTTTTCCGGGTGTTGTGCATGAAGCTCTTTCCGCAGAAGCCGCATTTGATTTTGCCGGTAAAGCAGGTGATGTTCAGGCTCTTGTTGGCAAGGGCACCGAGCTCCCTGCGTCGGGCCATCTCATCCTGCACGTACTGGAAGGTCTTCATGTCGATGATCGGCTCGTGGGTGTTCTCCACAAAGTACTGCGGCAGTTGGCCCTTGTTCTTCCGACGCTTCTTGGTGATCGGGTCTTCGATGAATTCCTTTTGCAGGAGCATGTTGCCGGTGTAGGTGATGTTCGAGAGGACGCTTTTGATATTGGAATCCACCCAGCGGCAGCCGTCCCGCGTGGTGATGCCCTCGGCTGCAAACTCGCGCTCCGTCTCCAGACGGGATTTCCCGTCGAGGAAGTTCTGGTAGATGCGCTTTACTATTTCGGCTTCCTCCGGGACCGGCACCAGCTGATCGTCTTCCCAGCGGTAGCCGTACACCCGGAAGTGTCCGTTCGGGATGCCTTTTTCAAAACGCTTCTGGATAGCCCAGCGTGCGTTCTCGGAAATGCTGCGGCTTTCCTCCTGTGCAAAAGAAGCGAGAAGGGACAGCATCAGCTCGCCGTCGTCGGACAGGGAGTTAATGTGCTCCTTCTCGAACTGTACCTCGATGCCCAGCTCCTTCAGGTGCCGGACGGTTTCCAGCAGGTCCACCGTGTTTCTGGCAAACCTGCTGATGGACTTGGTGAGGATGATGTCGATCTTTCCGGCCTCGCAGTCATCCAGCAGCCGTTTGAATTCAGGCCTGCGGTCGATGGCTGTACCGGAGATGAAGTTGTCGGCGTAGACACCGGCGAATTCCCACTCCGGGTTGCTTTGGATGAGCTCGTTATAGTAGCTGACTTGTGTGGAGATGGAATGCATCATCCGGTCGGTTTCCATCGATACACGAGCGTAGGCAGCGACCTTCTTTCGGGTAGGCAGGACCGGCCTCGTGACCTCGATTTTCTTTACAGTTTTCACGGCTTTTCGCCTCCTTTCCCGTACCATATATCACTCTAAAAGGGGTGCATAGCAAGTTAATTCTGGCCTGTAGCCGCGATTAGTTTGCCCATCTGTGGGGAGAATTTCTCGGTCAGGAAGGCGTCAATTTTGGTGAATTCCTCCTCGGTCAGCAGGCCCTTTTTCAGGAAGCCCTCCGCGATCTCACGAGCCGCCAGATAATTCTTCTCGGCCTCAAACTGCTCCGGTGCCATCATGCCTCACCTCCCTTGAACCGGTCGGTGATGTAGCACTCGTGGGAGCAGTACTTCCGGCCCCGGTTCCCGTATGCGGTGAAGGGTTTCCCGCAGCAGGCACAGGTGAAGGAGTAGATTGCTTTCCGGTTGACCTTCTCCGGGTGTGAGTTCCACCACGCCTGCCTGCATGACGGACAACAGAACTTGACGCGCTTGATGCCCTCACGCTGGGTGATCGGTTTCCCGCAGCCAAGGCAGACGGACGGGTCATCCGGCGTGCTCTCTGCTGCAGCACGAAGGCCGGTCAGACCGTTGCGCTGGCAGTAGCCTTTGACAGCGCTGACGGAGACACCGAGCGTATTTGCGATAGAGACATAGCTGCTATTCTGCTGCCGGAGCCTGCGGATCACGGCTTTCTGTTCATTCGTCATATTGGGATCACCTCCAGTCACTTTCCACTGGAGGTCAGGGAGTCGTTTTGACGACAGAAACGCAAAAAAGCCTGCCGACTATCCCGGTATGGGACAGCCGACAGGCTCAAAAGTTATGCTGTCAGGAGCGCCTTCCATGTATCCGAGCCGATGATGCCATCGGCCGTCAGGTTCCTCTTGGTTTGGAAACTTTTCACGGACTTCTCCGTCGTGGGACCAAACTCACCATCGGCGGTCTCGCGCCCTGCCCGGAGAGAACCGCCACAATAGTAGCCCTTGTCGATGAGCAGGACCTGCGCGTTTTTCACCGCGATGCCTTCCGCGCCGTTCTTCAGCTGTGGGAGCACGACTTCACAGCCGACAGCCTCGGGAGCCTCCTCAGCCGGAGCAGGCGTCACCGGCGTGGGATCGGACTCGCCGTAGAGCGGATGGCCGTATCCGGCGATGTAGCTATTGGAGCGGTTGTAGGTGTTCTTCTTCACCTGATCGGAGCTGTTGCCCTCGACCGTCACGATGGTGGAGTCGGTCACCTCGACCACAATGCCGGTATGGCCGATCTCACCGCCGGACTGGAAGAACACTTGGTCGCCGACCTTCGGAGTTCTATCGTACCGGCCTTTCTGCTGATAGTACTGAGCAGAAAAGATGCACCCGGCCCCGAGCGGACCGGTCTGGCACTGGATGCGCTGCCCTTCGACAGCTCCGTAAGCCTTGAAAAAACACCAGTCTACGAACACATCACACCAGGCATAGCCATTCTTATTCCCGTTGTAATAGCCCGCGGCTGCAAGGTCGCGGGCATACTTGGTCCAGTTGGCTGCACCGGCGTTGGCGGTTTTGTCGTCCAGATAGGCGTTGGAAGCCTTCTCCCGGTAGCCGACCTCCGCCAGCGCGATGTTTACGACATCACTCGGTTTGCTCATGGTCGTCCTCCTTCTCCGCCCGGTCGTGAAGCTGCTCAAGCACGGCTTTCAGTTTCTCCGGGATGGGCAGTCCGAGATGCGCGGCGTTCTCGATCAGGGAAACGCCCTCATTGGACAGGTAAAAGAAGATCACTGCGGTGCGGAGCACACCGATGCTGCCGAGCACTTGCACGTCGAGCAGATGGCCAACACCGACAAGCGCGAAGATGAGCACCTTGCGGAAAATACCCCGGAAGCCGATAGCGGACGAGAGCTTGTGGTCAGCAATCGCGGCCATTACACCGGTCGCATAATCGAGAACCACGAATGCCAGCAGCGTGTACAGTAGCCCGTCACAGCCACCGAGAAAATAGCCGAGCCAGCCACCTACAGCAGCGAAAATGACCTGAATGGTGTTCCAAAACTCCTTCATTTTTCAAATAACCTCCTCATAAAAAATGAGCCGCCGCAGCGACTCTCCGTGATTAGTTGTTCCCGTCGATCAGGTCAACGAGATGGAATATATAGGTTTTCAGATTTGCCGTCCCGGCGTTGTCCTTGGAGATGGTAATGAAGCCATCAGATTCGGGAGTGAATATAACATAGGCATACGGAATCGGATTGCTGACGTTAATAACGGTCTTTCCGGCAACCCGCTCTACCGCTATGGATGTATCCTGCGCAGAAAACATTGCTCGGAATCTGGTTCCGACCACGCCGCCCAGAGAGATAAAATATTTCTGGCTCGCGTTCACCCGATAAACGTCGGAATAGCACACCGTATCGCTTCCAATCGTCCAGACGCCGTTTTGGACATAACCACCGGACAGATCGAAGAAGTGAGGTTTGATCAGGCCAGTATGGATATCAACGGTGAATTCGGAGTAGCCATCAGCCCCTTCATCGGTAGCGCGGTATGTTCCGTTCTTCGTTACCGTTTTATCCACAAACACCGGAGCAGGCCCGTCCCTCGGAGTAACAGAGAGCCTGCATGTGAGGTGGATACCAGGCGAAAGCCGCCCGACCAGTTTCCCGTCCATCAGTCCACCTCCTCCGTCACGGTGAACTTGGCCCGATCAATAAAAGTGCACACCGTGCCGCCCTCCATCGTGATCTGAATGTCATAGACATACGGAGCGCCGCCTGCCTTGAGCGCCTTTGTCTCTTCGGCCTCCAAGCGCAGATTCATCCCGGCATGCGGTATCTCCTTGCAGATTAGAGGCTCGGGATCGGTGTATCTCTGCTTGAGAGCAAAGCGAATAACGTCTCCGGCCAGAACCGTATAAGGGGTACCATCCGGGTATAGAATCTCGATGGTGATGTCGAGCGTATCCCCGCGGGTGACAGAGATGCTCGTTCCATTGATCGTAACCATAGCGCGCCTCCTCAGAACAAGCCGCCGAGGGTCAGCGGGATTCGTGCGGTATCAATGTCATCGACCCAGGACGGGCGCTCAGGCGGAGTCATGGTTTCCGTCACTTTCAGCCACGCGATGTACCAATTCCGCAATTCCCGCCATTGGCTGAGCGTCAGGGTCGAATACCAGATCCACCCCCGATTCACGACAGAGAAGCATTCCTTCTCCCGGCGTACCCGGAGAGAAGATTTCTGCTCCTCCAACTGATCGGTTTCCTCTTTTTCTGTGTCCCGGACCAGCTTTCCCTCGGAGAGCTTATAGCAGAAACAGTTATCCAGAAAAGCATCAAAGTCCTCCGGGGGATCGTACTCGTCACCGCCGTTGTCTCCGACCATGCACCAGCCGTTGACATAGCCGTTTTCATCAAAAGTTACTTTCATAAGCCCTCCTCAGTTAACGCCGTAAACGGCGACTATCTGTCCGGAACTATTCCGGCCCTTGTACACCAGATAGCAAGTGCTCCCGGAGTAGTACAGGTTGAAGGAATAGTAGTAGGATTCATCTGTAATCTGATACGCTACGGCGCTTGTCGTCAGGGCGGCTTTCGGAACCACGATCGGTGTTCTGGAGCCAGACGACGCAGGCTGCCCGATGATGATGTACCAGTTGTAACTGCCGTAGTTGAATGAACAGCTTCCTGTCGTCACAGTGCCGCTGTAGAGCAGCGTAACGCCAAGGCCGAGATTCGCTCTCGCGCCAGCCGCCGTCGTTGCTCCCGTTCCCCCATACGCAAGTGCCAGAGCGTTGGTCAGGGAGATGCTGTCCCACGAATTCCGGTCATAAGCCGCTTTGACCGCGGATGCTGTTGCCGCCAGCGCCGTGCTGGTAGACGAGGTGCTGCTCGTCAACCGGGTCAAGCCATAATAGGCGGTAGTGGCTGTGTTAAGTGTAAAGGCTACAAAATACGTGCCATCGTAAATAAAGAGCACCGTCTGCAGCGGCTTCCAGGCGTATGTCACGGGAAGATAGTTGTTGTAAGTGACGATGTACTTCAGACCGGTTCCGTTGACGTTCATTTTGACCTGCTGCACCGTGTTGTGGTTGGTGAACTTAATTGCCACCACCGCACCGGTCTTGAGTTCAAAGTTTCCTGGGACAGTAGCAATCTTATCCCCGTCATCAGCTGCCGTGTCACAGGTTCCCAATGCAATGCCGCCCGATGCCAGAGACTGGATGTACTCTGCCAGAAGCATGCCATAGACCTTCACGTCCCAATCCTCAGAAACCTCAAAGCAGTTATCGGTCTCAGAGACTTTGCCCACGGCCAACCCTGTGCCTCCGGCTTTGAAGTCCATGAGTACGGAGGCGGTGGACAGGCTGTCCACGACCGTGACCGTGCCGAAAGCGTCCGTCAGGGTGAATCGGATATCGCAGGAGTAGTCGACACTCAGGTTGCCGCCACCGAAGATGAACTGCGTCCCACTGGTAAAGGTAACGCCTGCATTTGTGTATGACGATTCGGAGGATTTCTTATATGCCACAGCGGTCGTGATCGTGTTCTTCCCGCTGCAGGACCAGTAAGAAAAGCCGATCGTGCTCTTGGCGTAGGTACCATTGGAAGACGATGCCCCAGCGCTCGTACACCGCTGGGTGGAATAGCTGTTGAAGCGCGGAGCGGCATAGGCCACTACATTGATCGTAACGGTTGCTTCATCTGACCAGCGCCCACGGCTGTCGCAGACCTTCCCGGTGAATGTGATGGAGCCGGACGTGTTGAGGAAACCGGTCGTCACGGAGGACTGTGTATAGGAAAGCCCGCCGCCGGTGATGCTGTAGGAACTGATCGTCGAGCCTCCGGCCCCAGCAGCGCCGGTGATCGCCAGCGTCACCTTGCTCTTTGTCTGCACATAGATGCCCCAGCTTGAAGGCACGGTTCCATCCACCCGGGTCGCTGTAATGCCGGTAATCGTGGGCTTGATGCTTGCCGGAACCGACAGCGTGACAGTCGTCGTACTGGTGCCAACCAGCGTGTTCCCGTTGTAGGTATAGCAGGTCAGCGTACAAGTGCCGCTGGTGCTGTTGGGGATCTGCGATGCCAGGGATGTGGACGGTGTCCATGATACAGAAGTGGATGTCGTCTTTGTAGCAATCGTCCCGGACGCATTGCCGAAGGCGTAGGTCAAAGTATGCGTAAAGGATGAGGATGCCCGGGTGATGCTGATCGTCCCTGCGCTGCCCATCGTGGTGGCAGGCATGGAGATGCTCGACGTACGCGGGATCGTGTGCAGCGTAACGTTCTGGCTACCGCTGACACTCCAACCACTACCGCCTTTTCCATCATAGGTAAAGCACTGGAAATTGGCTGCGATGCTGACCGACTTGGTGCCGTCCGCGTTGCCGGAGATGGTCCCACTCGACCATGGCGCGGCGGGATAGCTGGAGCCGCTTGCTGGGATGATGTTGTAGCCGGTGCCTTGCGAACCTATGGTGCAGTTGTGTGTACCGATCTGGGAGTTGAACGTCACCACGGTCGAGCCGTTGATGGAGAGAGTCCCGTTGGGATAATAGGTAAAGCCGTACCAGTTATATGAGACAAGCTGGGCGGCCGTAATGCTCACAACATGCGTGTTGGCCGATTCGTTATAGGTTTCCGACCAGTATATGATGACCGCAAAGTTCTGCGATCCCGTCAGCGTAAAGCTGCCGCTATTGCCCTGTGCCATAGGGAACCCTCCTTATGCCGTGGGATCACGCCACTGAATCGACAGATTGCCGGTCTCGCGGGGAATAAAATCAAACCAGCCCCTTGCCGCCGTACCGAGGGAGAGACGGTTCCGTATCTCCGCATTGGTAATGACGAGGGACTGGTTTGTGATGTATGCAATGGTCTGGCCGTTTTCCAAAAAAGACAGTCCTTCATTGGAGAACTCGGCCGTGAAGGCGTTTCCGACTTTGCCCAGCTCGATCAGAGCACCCCGGAAGCGGATGTACTCCTCGATCAGAGAGTAATTGCCGGAGACGTTGTTCGTGATCTCATTGGTCAGAGTCGTGAAATCCATACGGATCTCCGATGCTGCCTGCGTGATGGCCGTCTGGAAGTCCTGCTGGATAGTGGTCAGATCGTCCTTGCTGAGATAGTTCTCGCGGACAGTGCTCTGTATCTGCTCGGAGGTCCGGGTGATCTCGGCATAACACTCCCGGACCTCCACGCGAAGGGAGTCCACTTCCTCCAGCTCGACCATGCTCTGAAAGGTGTTCTGGCAAACTGTAAGAAGCATATCGGCACCCCCTTAATTCGATACATCGCACTGTAGCGTGAGGATGCTGTCGATCTCAGCGGCGGAGAGGTAGATAACCTTCCCGGTCTTGTTGAAGGTGACCGGATTGCCATCCTTGTCCTGCGCGTACCAAGTGTAGGTCATTCCCTGTGTCTCCGTAGCTGCAGCCCACGCAGAGCCGCTGTACTTCATGAGCGTCACGGTGTGACCTGTATGATCCACCTGATACCAGAAGTCACCTGCGGCAGGGCTGGCCGGAGCCGTTTCGGAGATGTTGCCCAGCAGCGGATCAACCTCATGCTGATTCGTGCGGACGATGACGTAGGGCACCAGCCCGCCGAGGTTGTTCTTCACAGTGAAGCCACCGATGGAAAGCATCTCGGAGACATACGGATCGGACTTGTCCTCGACTGTGATCACATCCACGTAGTTCTCACCGTCATAAGTCATGGTGCAGCGGTAGGACTGGATGTTCACGATGTCTGAGCCATTAACCGTCAGTGTCGAGCCGGTCGCGCCGGAGATGTTGACCCAGGAGCCGCCGCTGTACTTTGCCCACTGATAGGTAGCATTGGAGATTGCCGTTGCACCGAGATAAGCCGAAGTCGCCAGTGTCAGGCTGCCCGACTGATTCTGCACGATGGTGCCGTTGGGAGCATAGACGGAGAATACAACAGCGGATTCGCCGTTCGTGCCTGCCTTAGCCTTGGTCCATGCAAAAGTCTTCGTCACGCTCTGTCCGGAGACGGAGAATGTGAGCGGGATCGTACCTGTCAGCACGGATGCCCCGCCGAGGGTAGCATTCTTAGCGAAGGACAGCACAACGGAGCCTGCAGAAGAAGCCGTGGCCGGTGTATTGCTGCTGACCGTCACGCCGGACGGGAGTGTACCGACCGTGCAGGTCGCGGCTTTCTGCTCGATCCCTTCATAGGCGGCAAATGGGATCGTCACCGTCGTAGCAGCAGCAACTGCTCCGCCGGAGGTACATGGAATTGTCTGCGCCTCGTTGGAAAGGATGACAGACAGGCCGCCGGAGCCTGCCGAGCCCGGTGTGCCGGGTTCACCCTGTGCGCCGTCATACAGCTTGGTGATAGTGATCGTATCGTAGACATCGGCATCGGAAGTGACCAGCTTGATCTGCGCTACGTTATTGTTGAAAACAGAATGCGTTGGCTTGACCACAAGGGTGCCGCCAGTGATGCTGGCGTTGTCCGCAGTCGTGGGATAATCCACCCAGTTCCCGGAGCCATTCTTATACTGCCATTTCGTGATCGTCACGCCCTGAACCTGCCCGGTTAGGGTCGCCTGAGTCGCGCCGACAAGAGCAGAGTCAGAGTCATACTTGAACACATAGGTATCCGCCGTGATATACGCCAGCTTGGCGTTCTCCGCGTTCCGCACCAGCGTATAGGTGAGATCAGCGGAGATGTTGACCGTGTTATGAGTCTCGCTGTCGTAATAGCTGATGTAGCAGATGTACGTGATCATGCCGGAAGAGGAAGCCGCCAGCTTGTTCTGATTCACGGTCAGGATGCCGCCGGAAACTGACTCGCCGGTGGTAAGCGCCGTCTCAGCGGCGGTGCCGTCCTTGCGCTTCCACTGGATGGTCAGCCCTGTCGAGCCGAGAGGGATGCTCGTCTGATCCAGAAAGACCACGGGCGTCAGAATGAGGTTGTTGGTAGCCCAACTCGGCGCATAGGTGTGCGGCAGGACGTTGGGATCTTCGCTCTGCGTTTTCGGCAGGTTGGACGTGATATATGCCGAGAGCTTTCGCTGGTCGGTAATATCTACGAAGGTCTGCTGGGATGAAGTCAATATTGTAGGCATACTGCGCCCTCCTTATTCAAATCGTTACTTCACAGAAGAAGGACGCATTGTCCGTCACATCCTCCGTAGAAACCGTTATGGTTTTCATTCCTGTGTGGGCTGCATCCCACGCGGCGTCGGCAGTCCTGTCGCCGGAATTGCGATGCCAGTTGAAAGCGGATGCGGGCAGCGTATCCGTGATCTCCGTATCCCAAGAGTACACTTTGCAGCGCACGGTGCTCCGCTGGGTCTTTTCCCGGAAGATGCTCACGCCCTCCGTCACGATCTCGGTGCGGTACATCTTGGATTCGTTGATCCTGTCCACCTGCCCTGAGATCACATCGATCTTGGAGGACTGCCCGACGATGTCCTCCTCCAGTGCGGAGATGGTATCGTTTTGCTTATTGGACAGGCCAGTCAGTGTGACTCCGCTTGCCCCGATGGTGATTGTGTTCCCGGCGGGATTGAGATAATCCCGGGTGCGGCCCACACAGCGATATCTGCCGTCAATGCCGTGCGGTGGGGACTTGCAGACCACATACATGCCCGCATGGATGTCCCCGATATCCGCACCCGTATCCGACTCGTCTACGATGGTCAGTTCCATGCTGGTGACGCCCTGCGCCAGATCGTGCAGCCGTGCCTGTGCCTTGGTTAGCAGGTTTCCGGGGATGGTCACATCGTCCCAGATTTCGGTCCTCCAGATCCGTCCGATCTCTGCCGCGGCATCTTCGTCAACAATGTAGTTTTTCCCGCCGTTCACGGATGTGATCTGGACCCGCTCATCGGTTTCATACTCATGCCCCTCGGCATCGATATCCTTTATCTTTGCCCCCAGAGGGAGCAGAACGGAAACCCGGTCAGTATGGTCCCGGCTGATCTTCACGTCCAACAGGTTTTTGCCGTACTCGACCGTCTGCGCGGAGAGTGAATCGAAATCCGCAATATAATCCAGATACTTCGTACCGCCCACATAGCGCACACGGAGAAACCCTCCGTGAGTCTTGATCAGTTTATCCCTGATTGCATCGAGCGTTACCGTGAACTCAGAACTGCCATACGAGATATAATCGTTGCTATCCGTGACCGAAATTGTGCCAAGCGTGAACTGTTTCTTTTCTTCCACGGCACGATTGTGTTCACCGATGAACAGTTCCAACAGTCCACGCAAAGTACCTCTATAGTCATATGGCGGCTGCACGCTGTCCTTCAGATAGGCAAGGCAGGACTCGCATGTCCAGGTATGGGTGTTGTAAAAATCCGTACCGTTGTCCAGCGCACGGCCCTCGAACACCACGGCATCGCCTTTCTTGCAGACGATGGTAGAAGCAAGCGGCCGGATTGCAGACAGGTACGGATGGTTGAAAGGAGCGGAAAGCGTCATGCTGTCGATGTTCTCCGCATCCTCCTCGATCCGGGCGGCCGTAATCGCCAGTTTCGACATCTGCGGATGATAGAACAGCGCGCCATCCACATAGACGCGAAACAGGCTCATAGACGACCCTCCCTGTATGTGAATGTGGTAATTCCTTCTCCTGTAATGGAAACCGTATTATTCCCATGCCGCAGCTCCAGTTCCGGGATTTCCCATGTCCCCGCGCTGACGGTCTTCTGAAAAGACTCCCCGTCAATCGTCCAGCGGAGCGTGGTTTCTGCCGCTACCGTGATGACCGGAACAACAGGCATAAAGTCATTGGCAAGGATCACAGTCCCGCCGCCGCTGAAGTTCACGACCGTCTCCTCCACGTGGTAGAGAAAGGCATCCCCGTCCGTGCAGGAAAGCTCAAGCGTTCCCTTGCCCGTAAGTGGGTCATAAGACGGCACTGCCTCCAACGTCCCCACGGCATACAGCATTGTGTCTTCCGTCAACGTCACCCGGCAGAGCTTCCCGGCAAACTGATTCACAACCGTGCTGACGAGTATGTCGAAATCAGCGCGGTCGCCCAGCATGGAAAAGGTCATATCAAAAGACCGCGGTTGATAGGCCACACGGCCCAGCGCCTCAGTGAATCGTATAGGTGAATCTCTTCCCGGCACCGTGATCGTGTTGGACTGCGACTGCGGCGTCGGGAAGTTTACTGTCTCCCGAAGCCAGCCGAGACTGAGCATGGAGACTCCGTTTATCATAGCGTCAGGCTTCATATGCTCAACCTCGCATTCAGCTTCTGCGTCTGGCCGAGACCGCTGTCGATGGCGGGCAGCAGGTGTCCAACCAGGGTGCCGTCATCCAGATAAATGCCCTTTCCGCTGTTGGCGGCGATGACGGCCAGATATTTTTCTACATTGTGCATGTTCAGCTTGCTGTCCAGCATGGCTTCCAACTGCTTATAAAATCCGCTCAGAGGAAGGATCGCCTCAGAGCCCGCTTCGCCGCCCGCCATCAGGGCAGAGCCGTTCATGCCAAAGACAGTAGGCTTCGTCATGATGCCGCCTTCCTTATACCAGTCGATGGACAGGTGTGGGACGCTCGGCGGAGAGATAGAGAGCGTTCCGGACACGCGGAAATGCGGCAGCTTGATATGCGGCAACTGCAGTTTCAGGCCGGAGAAGAATCCACTAACCGCATCGAGCGCGGAGCGGATCTTATCGCGGGCCGCTTCGATAGGCGTGATGATCGCGGTCTTGATCCCGTTCCACACATTGGTGGCAGTGGACTTGATTCCATTGAACAGATTTGTAGCGGTGCTTTTCACGGATTCAAACACAGAGGAGACTTTGCTCTTGATCCCGTCCACGACTGTGGAGATGGCCGTTTTGATGCCGTTCCAGATCGTGGTGGCGGTGGTCTTGATGGCATTGAAAACCGTAGTGACCACAGTCTTCACAGCATTGATCTGCGCGGTGACTGTGGAGACGATAGCGTTCCAGATACCAGTGAAGAAGGCCACGATCCCGTTCCATATGGTCTCGAAGAAAGATTTGATGCCTGACCAGACAGATTCCCATGTGCTGCCGAACCAGCCGAACACAGTCTCCGCGAGAGATTTCAGCAGGTTCAGCGCCGTATCGAACAGGCCGGTGATACCGTCCCAGATGCCGGAGAAGATCTCTTTTACGCCTTCCCACATCTGAGACCAGTTCCCGGTGAACAGCCCGATGAATACATCCAGCAGGCCGGTGATAACATCAAGCACCGTGCCGAGGACGGTAGAAACAACATTGAACGCTGCCTCAAATACGGGTGCGAGAAACTGGCAAAGCCCGTCCCACAGGCTTTTCAGCACATCGACAATGGAACCGAAGTCAAAGCCCAGCGCATTCAGCCGGTCGACGATGCCCTGACAGAATGCCTGTATCTTGGAAACGATGCCTTCCCATATACCGGTGATCGCGTTGCGGAATTCCTCGTTGGTATCCCACAGATGTTTGAAAGCTGCCACCAGCACGGCGATGACCGCGATGATCGCCAGCACGGGACCGGAGATCCCGCCGAGTGCGGCTCCGAGCTTCCCGAACACGCCGGTGCCCGCTTTCACGGCTACACCGAGTTTCTTCACCCCGGTTGCCAGCTTCACAAAGCCCTGCATCGCTACACCGACTTTGGAAATAAGCGTTCCGATGATAACGAGCAGCGGCCCGAGCGCAGCAACGATCAGGCCGATGGTCAGGATCGCTTTCCGCTGGCTTTCGCTCATGCCGTTCAGCTTGTCCACGAATGCCTGAATCTTGGATACAATAGCCCGGATGGCGGGCATCAGCATCTCACCGAAGGAGATGGCCAGTTCTTCAAGCTGAGATTTGAGGATGGTCAGTTGCCCGGCCAGATTATCCTGCATGGTCTCCGCCATCTGCGCGGCGGTGCCGTCACAGTTATCGATGGCGGTGCTGAGTTTTTCTATATCTTCCGGAGCGGCATTCATCAACGCGAGGAAGCCGGACATGGCATTCTTGCCGACCAGCGCTTCCGCGGCTTGCGCTCTTTCAGATTCAGAAAGCTGAGAAAAGGCTCCGCGGCAGTCCGCCAGAATATCTGACAGATCGCGCATGGAGCCGTCTGTGTTGGTGGTGGCGATGGTGACTTCACCCAGCGCCGCTCCGGTGATCTTTACCTCACCGGAAAGGTTGTTCATGATCGTGCGGAGCGCGGTACCGGCCTGCGTGCTCTTGATACCTGCATTCGCCATGAGGCCGATCGCCTCGGCGACGTCTTCCGCGGAGAAACCGAGAGCGCCTGCGATGGGAGCGCAATACTTGAAGGTTTCGCCCATCATCCGGACGTTGGTGTTCGCATTGGAAGATGCTGCCGCGAGGATATCTGCAAAGTGACCGGAGTCCTGTGCCGAGAGGCCGAATGCCGTCAGCGCATCCGTCACGATATCCGAGGTGGTTGCCAGATCTTCACCGGACGCAGCGGCAAGGCTCATGATACCTTCGATGCCGCTGAGCATATCCTCCGTCTTCCAACCCGCCATCGCCATGTATTCCATAGCGGAGGCTGCCTCGGAAGCAGAGAACTTGGTCTTGGCACCCATCTCCCGGGCCTTATCCCGCAGGGCATCCAGATCATCACCGGTCGCGCCGGAGATGGCTGCAACCTTGCTCATGCCGGAATCGAAGTCCGCGGCGGTCTTCACCGCGGCTGCACCGAGACCGGCAACGGCCATAGAAGCAGGCATGATCTTCTGCCCAGCGCTGGTGACGGAGTCTCCGAAAGACTCCATCTTTTTCCCGGCCTCGTCGATCTTGGCAAGCGCTGTGCTTGTGGCAGCGGCTTCCTCCTGCAGGCGGCGGAGTTCCTGCTCCGTCTCGATGATCTCCCGCTGCAGAGCGTCATACTTATCCTGCCCAAGATCACCGTTTTCGAGCTGCTGCTTTGCCTGCTCCTGCGCCTGCTTCAGAGAGTCCAGTTTCTCTTTCGTCGCGCCGATGGCGTCCTTCAGCGCACGCTGCTTCTGGGAAAGAAGCTCCGTGTTCGAGGGGTCCAGTTTCAGGAGGCGGTTTACATCCTTCAGCTGGCTCTGTGTGTTTTTGATCGTACTGTTGACGTTCTTCAGGGCTTTTTCAAGACCTGTGGTATCGCCGCCGATCTCAACGGTTATGCCTTTGATGCGTCCAGCCATGATGCTTGCCTCCCTTCATCAGAAATTATCGAAATCCTGCTGCCCGGCGATCCGAACGGTGTCTTTCTCGCCGTACTTGTAGTCGTCGTTGCCTTTCTCCGTCCAGATATCCAGAACCATGCCGATGGTCAGGAGATCGAGATCCGTCATGGACAGCCCGATCTCCAGGCATCGGAGCAGGAAAAGCGGCGTCGTTATTTCCCGGGCGCTGGGACTCCGTTTTTTTTAGACTCAATGTCCGTCACCAGATTCGCACCCCAGAGCTCAAGGATCTCCGGGAGCACCTGATAGATGCTGAACATCTCAAATTCGTCGAGCCACTCCTCGATCGTGCCGGGGATAGTGGGATCGGCATGGAAAGCCATGATGTAAGCCACATTCTCGAAAATCTCCAGATCCTCGATCTGCAGCTCTTCACCGTCATCGGCTTTGCCTTTGTACGATGCTTCAAGCTTGGACAGGTCCTTGAAAATGTCCCGTTTGAACTTGATGCGATAGAGGCGAGGAATCGCGGCGGAGGAGCGGAACCGCACTTCCTTGCCGCTCACCAGTACAGTTTTCTCCTGCATGGCTTATTCCTCCGTCGTCTCTTCCGCGGGCTCAGCAGCGGCGGGGACATACACGGACTCGTACCAGCCGTCATAAACTTCAGCGTCCGTGGTGTCACCGGTGCGACTCTTGACCAGACCGTCTTCACGGGGGTCGGCGGTCAGGTTCAGAGTTTCCGTCCTCGGCTCGATCGTCTCCTCCTTAGTCTGAGACTCAATGCTGGGACGGGAGGCTGCACAGTTGTACAGCACATGACGGATGCCGTGCTCATCGCCGTCAAACTCGAAAAGCAGTGCGAACTTCACGCTCTCGGTATTGTCGGCCCTTTCGACCAGCACACCGTTGCTGTCCAGCAGTTCCTTCAGGATCTCCGTGCGGAACCACTCCGGGATGAGCGCGATCTCCAGATCGCCGCTGTAGCCGTTGTTGGCATAGGTACGGAAATACACAATGCCATCAGCGTAGAACGGAGAACTGTCGCCCTCGGCATCCAGAGACAGACTGACCGCGCCGGGGATGGCCCGGGGCGTTGCATAGGAATACGTGGTCACGCCTTCCACGACCTCGGTCGTGAGCTTCGCGGCGTGAACGTTTTTCAGGTTGTATTTCACCTTATTGCTCATTGGTTTTTACCTCCAACTCAAATGAATAAAGGACTTCGTAGAGCCGTTCGCTCTCGATCCAGACCTCGGTCTTTTCAAAGAAAATGCCGCGCCTGTCCAGCACGGCCTCAACGCGGGATTCGATTCCCGGATTCTTTTCATCGGTGTACAGTTCTATGTGAACCGTATCGACCTTGAAGTATGCCCAGCCATCTGCGGCAAAATTGTCGCTGCTGGGGCAGAGAAAACAGATGAAGGGCGGGTCTGGAGACTCGCCCTCGGCAAAATGGTCGTAAGCGAACGGGATGCCGATCTCCTCCATAATGCTTATGAGATTATCCATGACGCAGCGTCCTCCCGATCTCTTCTTCCAGTTCCTCGATACCGTCCTGCTCAGCAGGTGCGATATGTACCTTTGCGGCAACCCGGCCTCCGTTACGCATGGCGTGCCCGTGCTCCAGCAGATGCGCCAGCATATACCGTGTCGGGGAATACACCGTGATCTCCAGTGCTGAGGAGCTTTCCTTCGTGGTTTTGGTCCGCCAGCTTTTGGCATAGCGACCGGTCCGTTCCGGCGCTCCTGCTGTGATCTCTTTTTTCACAGTGTTGGCGGCTTTCTTCACCGCGGCCTTCACGCCGTCGGCAGTGGTATCCGCATAATTGTCCAGTTCCTGCATGACAGCATCGGCCAGACCGTCGATACTTACCCTGCGTCCCATAGGATCACCTCTCGGAAAGCTCGGTGTGGAACTTTCGGCTGCTGTGCCGGAAGCCCATCTCGTCGATGCTCAGGATGTTGTAAATCCGGTCGCCAATAAGAACGCGAAATTGCTTTGAATTGACGACAGCGGTCTCGGTAGACCAGCGGACCGTCAGATCCAGCCGATCTGCCTCGACTGTATGCCCAGCGGACTCTTCCTCTTTGGTGGAAAGGCCGCTGGTCACAGCCGTGGCCCAGCAGGAGAAGTAATCCTGCCAGACGGATTTGTGATTCCCGTACTGATCCGTCACAGTCTCGTTTTTCTGGATGGTGATCCGTACCCGGAGTCCTGCGATGTTCATCACACCACCCCTTCCCGGAGACCGAACAACAGAGACCGCAGCGTCAGGGTCAGACCGTGATGATCCGCTTCCTCCCGGTGCTCAAACAGATAGCCGAGCGCATAAAGGATCGCCACCCGCATGGTTTCCCGGACAGGAGCAAGGGTGGCGTCAGCGTTATCGTCGTTGACCGCCGCCCACTGCTCATCGGTGAGTCTCGCAACATCGGCGCAGAGCCTTCCGGCCGAGGACAGGAGGATGGCGATCATGGCGTCCTCATCCTCCGTGTCCACCCGGAGATAGCTCTTGGCTTCGTCAAGAGAAATCAGCGCCATGACCGCTCACCTCCGTTTATCAGCCGCCGGATGCAGCGCCGGTGCCGAGAGCCATGACCTGCATAGCCTCGGGCAGGATCAGCTTGCCGTCAACGCGCTGGGTGCCAATGAAGCCGACCTGATCGGTCACGGCATACAGCTCGTTCAGGCGCTTGAGGGTGCGGGCCTTGCGGTCGGCAATCCAGTAGTAATTGAAATCGCCGAAGAGCAGCACCTTCTTGTTCTTGTCCGCGGTGGCGTTGCCGGTGATGGCGGGCATATAGCTGCTGGTATAGATCGGGCGGCCCAGAATGGTATCGGGCTTAGCGACATCCAGACCCGGCTTCCAGATGTAGTTGCCGTTGAGGTCCTTCAGCAGCATCAGCTGGAGCAGCAGGGTCTCGTTGCAGAGGAAGGAAGCCTTTCTGCGGTACGGGGCCTTCAGGCTGTAATACAGCTTGTAGATGTTGTCGAAGTGGACGGTCTGGGCATTGTCGGTGACATTGCCCGCGGCAGCGGTCACGCTGGTCAGGATGCCGGTGGGCTGGCTGGGCGTGGTCTGCGGGTTGGCGGACGGGCCGGTGCCGTTGATGAAGGCATCCTCCTCCGCATTGCCGAAACGCACACCGAAGCGCTGCGCGATATACGCGGCGATGTCGAAAGCGGAATCGTTCAGGAGCTCGTTGCTGACCTTGACCATGCAGCCCAGCTTGTACGCGGAGAGCGTCTCCTGGGCGAAGGTCATATCAGACTCCTGAATGGCAGCGCCTTCCTCGATCCACGACGCGGAACCAGTGTCGGTCGCCAGCGGGATGATGCGGGAGCCGGAGTTGGTGTGAATGGTGTGAGCCAGGGTACGGAAGATGTTATTCTCCTCCAGACCCTGAATGAGCTGACGCTCAAACTCGTCGGGGACGGTATAGCCGCCGTTCTGGTCAACGCCGACAGACAGAGCGTCCCGGACTTCCGGGGAGCTGTGGCCGCGCATCATGTTCCAGAAGGCTTCACCGTACTCGGCGGTAGCGGTCGGACTCACATTCGCCTTACGGCCGGGCTTGGGATCAGCGTGCACGGGAGCGGAGGTGGCAGCGGAGAGCTTGGCGTCCATCTCCATCTGGTCCTCCAGACGGGCGATCTCGTCACCGAGCGCCTTGACGTCGGAGGCCATCTTGTTGTACTGCTCGACAGCGGAAGCCTCTACGAGACCGTTGGCGTCGCGGTGCTCTTCCAGAAAAGCCTTGGTCTGCTCCCACAGGGTATTGCGCTTGTTGCGAAGTTCGATGATCTTACTCATGATCTTTTTCCTCCATAAAAAAGTTTTGCCGGAGCCCTCAACGGAGGAACTCCAGCTGGTCAATAAGGATTTGGAAGGGTACGGCCCCATCCTCGGTCTTGCCGTCCATACCGATCGTGGGAGCGGGCGGCTGCTCCTCTATACCCAGACGATTCAGAATCGCCCGGTCCATCACTCTTGTGGAAAAGAGCTGCGCGTCTACCGAAACAGCATCTTTGCTTTCTGGTTCCTCCGCATCAGGTTCTTTTCCTTCGTACAGTACTTCATCGGCAAAACCCAGCTCGACAGCCTTTTTGGCATTGAGCCAGGTTTCCTCGCTCATGAGATCGGCGATCTTACTTCGCCGCAGACCGCTCTTGGCGGCATAGGCGTTTACGATTGCTTCTTTTACCTCATTGAGCGCGGCGATGGCCTTTTCCATGTCGCGGGCATTGCCCATCGCAATGGTCGACGGATCATGGACCATGAGGAGTGCCGTCGGGGACATCTGGACCGTGTCTCCGGCCATAGCCACCACAGAAGCAGCGGAGGCGGCAAGGGACGCGATCTTCACCGTGACCTTCCCGGCGTAATCTCTCAGCATGGTATAGATCTCGGCGGCAGCAAAGACATTCCCGCCGGGCGAATTGATCCAGACAGTGACGTCGCCGTCTTCGGCTTCGAGGTCCTCGCGGAACATGGCCGGAGTGATCTCATCGCCCCAGAAGTTCTCACTGTCGATAGGACCCTCCAGCCGGAGGATGCGGCCCCCGCCGTCGTCATGAATCCAGTTCCAGAATTTCTTCATTTCTTCCTCCTTGTATCTTCCGCGGCGGGATCAGCCTTGACCTGCTTTCCGGCATCCTGCAGCTTGACGTAGCCGCCGTTGAGGTAGTAATCATCTCCGCCTTTCTCGGCGGGGATCAGGTTCATGTTCTCCAAACGTCGGATGTCGTTGGGAGACAGAAAACCGTTGCTGATGCCCGTGGCGTAGCCCTGCATGCGGGAGGCATAGTCGCCGCGGAGCAGACCGTCCACATTGAACTTCGGGAAATACTGATCCTGCTCCGCCTCCAGCAGCAGGTCCTTCATGATTGCCTGCTCGAAACGCACCAGCCAGGGTGTCAACGTATGGACCACGAAATCAATGCTCTGGTGCTCGATGTTCGAGAAGGTGGCGTGCTCCAGATCCTGCACCATGTGCGGCGGTACCCGGAAGATACGGCAGATCTCGTTCACGCCGAACTGGCGCGTGGAGAGGAACTGGCTGTCCTCCGGCGGCAGAGAGATGGCCTTGTAGGACATGCCCTCTTCCAGCACCGCAACCTTATGGGCGTTGTTGGGACCGCCATAAACATCGGACCAGTTTTCACGGATCTTCTCCGGGTTTTTCAGTACGCCGGGATGTTCCAGAACACCGCTCGGCTGTGCGCCATTCTTAAAGAAGGCGCTGCCGTATTTCTCCACAGCCAGCGTGGTGCCGAGACTGTTTTTCATCATGGCGATCGGAGAGAAGCCGACCAGCCCATTGAAGCCGAGACCGGGGATGTGGAAGATCTCGTCTCTGCGGAAGTAGATATCCTTGTTCTGCTCTCCGGGCACCTCGTCGGTGTAAGCGTGGTAGATGTAATAGATCTGCCCCTTCTCATCACGATCCGGCTCCACGTTCTCCGGCAGCAGCGGGTACAGCGCCATGATGTTGTTCCGGCCGTCCCGGATGATCTGGGCGTAAGCATTGCCCCAGAGGAGCAGGTGCGTCATCATGGTTTCCCGGAAGGAGAAGCTCGTCATCTCCGGATTGGGCTGCCGGTAGAGAAGTTTGTACAGAGGATGGTCCTTGGCCCGCTCTTTATCCTTTTCCGCTTCATCGGAGAAGCGGTACAGATGCAGCGGGAGCCCGGCCACCGTCTCGGCCAGCAGTCGGACGCAGGCATAGACCGTGGCAATCTGCATGGCGGACTTTTCATCTACCTTCTCGCCGGAGTCCGCTTTGCCGAAAACAAAGGTCTGCCCGGAATCCCGGACGCTGTCCGTCACCTGGGGAGCGTCTCTCGCGCTGATACCGAGCCAGTCAAGAAATCCCATAGTCATTCCTCCAAAAAAGAAAGGACCTCCCGGTCAGCCGGGAAGCCCTCGCGCACTTTTTCATGATATAAGCATAGCACAGTTTCCAAGGGAGATTTTCTCCGCTTTTGGACATCAGAAGACCATCAGCCCACGCTCATCATAGACGCTGCCGGTGTTTTCATGCCGGATGCAGCGGTCCAGCGCCATGATCGCAGCCACAATGCCGTCGATCTTCTCCGGGCTCTTAGCTTTGGTGCATTTGATGTTCCCGGCGGGATCGGTGTCCACCACGACGTTCCCGCTCATCCAGCGCATGACAGGATTGCCGCCATGCACGATGCGGCCTTCCATCAGCAGTTTATAGAACTCCTTCGTCGGAGGGGACATGTCCTTATAACCCTGACCGAAAGGCACGACGGTAAAGCCCATGCCCTCCAGATCCTGCGTCATCTGCACCGCACCCCATCGGTCGAAAGCGATCTCAAGAATATGGTACTGCGTGCCCAGGTCCTCGATAAACTTCTCGATGAAATCGTAGTGGATCACGTTGCCCTCGGTGGCATTCAGGTAGCCCTGCTTATACCAGACATCGTATGGAACCGAGGCCCGGCGCACGCGGAGCGGGATCGTGTCCTCCGGAATCCAGAAGAACGGCAGCATGATGTATTTCTCTGTCTCATCACGCGGCGGGAACATGAGTACGAAAGCGGTGATGTCGCCGGTGCTGGAGAGGTCCAGCCCGCCATAACAGTCGCGGCCCTTCAGCGCCTCCATGTCGATCGGGACATTGCCCAGATCGTATACCTGCTCCGGGATGAAGCGGGTCAGGGACGATACCCACATGTTAAGCCGGAGCTGCTTGAATACATTCTCCTCGGCGGGGTTATCGATTGCCTCCTGAAACATCTCCCGGACACGTTCGATCTGGATCGTCTGCCCGAGGGACGGATTGGCCTTGTACCAGTTTCGCTCATCGGTCCAGTCCTCATCATCGGCAAGCCCGTACACGACCGGATAAAACGTGTGGTCGATCTTCCTGCCCGCCATGATATCCAGCGCTTTCATATGGAGCTCGTAGCAGATGCTTTCCTTATCCGTGCCCGCGGTCGTGATCAGGAAGTAGAGCGGCTGTTCCCGGGCATCGCCGGAGCCCTTGGTCAGAACATCGTACAGCTTCCGGTTGGGCTGCGCATGGACCTCGTCAAACACCAGCCCGGAGACGTTCAGGCCGTGCTTGGTTCCAACCTCTGCGGACAGCACCTGATAAAACCCCGCATTGCTGTAGTTCACGATCCGCTTGGTGGCGGCGGCCACCTTGGAGCGCTTATACAGCGCCGGGGCCTTCTCCACCATACGTCGGGCCACATCGAAAACGATAGACGCCTGCTGCCGATCGGCCGCAGCGCCGTACACTTCAGCGGCGGGCTCGTTGTCGCCATAGAGCAGGTATAGAGCAACCGCGGCAGCCAGCTCGGACTTTCCGTTTTTCTTCCCGATCTCCACATAGGCAGTACGGAACTGCCGATGACCCTTCTGATCCACGATGCCGAAAATGTCCCGGATGATCTGCTCCTGCCAAGGCAATAGCCAGAACGGTTTCCCGTCCCATTTGCCCTTGGTGTGTTTCAGGTTCTCAATAAAAGTGACGGCCCGATCCGCTTTCGCCTTATCATAATGAGAAGTCGGAAGCATGAATCGGGTCGGTTCATAATTGGTGAGTTTCGGATAATCCGCAGGCCGCACTCTGGCCATTAGCCGTCACCTCCCAGCAGCGCCTCGAGCTCATCCTCGGAACCGCTGCCGGTGGTATCTGCAATGATGCGGGAGCGGGATGCAGGCGTCAGACCGAACTGCTCCGCAAAGCGGTTCATGACCTTCAGGTACGTCTGCGCGATGGAGACCTGCGGCACCTGCTGCCAGTAGCCGGATGGCGTTTTCACGATCGTGCCGTGCTGGGTGATGAATTCCTCTGCCTCTTTCCAGCGGGCATAGGCTTGGCAGTAACCGGCAAAAGCCGCCATGTCCACTTCCGTCAGGACACCCATCATCTCCATCTTCTTGGAGAGCCGACGCCATTCCTTTTTGGCCTCGGCTTCCAGCCACTTCGGACAGGAGGGTGCCTTCTTCACCGGCTTGGGCTCCTTGTCATTCAGTTTTCTCTTGCCCGGATTGCCTTCCAGTTCTTTGATCGCGGTAGGCGTGGGCTTTCTTCCGCGAGTAGCCATGTGTCATTCCTCCTTCCTCAAGACATGAAAAAAGCAGGCTCCGTGCCTGCGTCATAACGAGGAACACAGCCTCCCGGCTGCATTCCCGCGGTGTTCAGTTTTCGCTCAGCCCTTTCCGACGTCCGCCTCGACCTTCTTCGCCCGATCCAGCGCCTGCCGGAGCAGTCCCCGGATCTCCTTCATGAACTCAACGTCATCGGCGGTCGCGCCGACCGGATCGTACCGGATGCTCTCGAGCGTGCTGAAAAGCTCCGATGCCAGGGAATCCGCATCGTCTGTCAAGGTGTACAGGGTTTCTTCGATCTGGTTCATGTTCAGTCCTCCGTGTGCGCCATCGCCCATGCGATCGCGTGGCCGTCGTCTTCAAAGGCAACCTCGCTGGCGGTTCTCAGCCCGATGATGCCTTCGCAGGAAAGGTCGTCGTCCAGATGCTCGTAAACCGCGCCGAAGTAGCAGGGCTTGCCTTTGCCGGTGTAGTAATGCCCGGCGAGGAGCACCTTGTCTCCAAAGTTCAGGACCTTGCTCCAGCGGCATTCGAGGTCTTCCGGGGTGCTGGGATTCGGAAGCCGGTAGGTTCTCATCGCGTCGTTGATCGTCATTGTCGTGTCCTCCGTATGTGTGTTTTCCCTTTCGGGTACTGTATATATCACTCTAAACGGAGATAATAGCAAGATAATTCTGCGCCATAATATGTACAAATAATCCGCGCCGGAATTGGGCACATTATGACGAGAAACACAGCCCTTTCAGGCTGCGTCCCCGGCGGCGGTGCTGGCCCTTATCTCAGGGCTGCGGCAAAGAGCTCTTTCTCTTCCCGGGTGTAAAGCTCGGTCCAGGGATGCTCTTCACCGTGCAGGTCGTAGGTCAGGCCGTAGATGTAAATGATCCGCTCCTTCTCGTCGTACATCCGGCTGTCGACTCTCACGCTGGCGGGGTGGAATCCGAGGCTTGTGTAATGCTCGTGAAGGGCCTGCTTGTATTCGTGGCTGCCGTCCGTCCGGATCGTCAGGGTGGTTCCGTAGCCGAGGGTGAATCCCTTCAGGCTCCTGCGGATGTAGTTGAATTCGTTTCTCTCGCTGCGCTTCATGTTTTTATCCTCCGTTCGTTTTTGTACTGTATATATCACTCTGAACGGCAGATATATCAAGACAATTCTGCACCATAATGTGCACAAATAATCCAGGCTGGAACTGTACACATTATGAACGACCAACAGAGCCCGTAGGCTCCGTGGTGGGGCGGGTTTTGCCGGTGCTCAGTTCAGGCTGAAGCGGATGCCCTGCACCTCGTAGGGTTCTTCATCGCCCCAGCGGGTCTCCTGCCGGGTGATGGTGCAAAGGCCCATCATCGTGCAGCCCTCGGCGGCGAAGGCGTGCAGGTTTTCCATGACCGCCGTGCTCTGGTTGGTGTAGACAAAGGTCTCGATCCCGGCGCTGCGGAGCGCCTCGACGAAGTCGCGGACTTCCTTTTCCCAAAGGAAATCGTCCATCTCCAGCTCGGCCTCCTTGCGGCTGATGCTGCTGGCCCAGGCGCGGTAGGCTTTGCAGGCTCCCTGCTCAAAGGGGAACTTGGCGGCCTGATCCTCGGCGTACCAGGCGCGGAGCTCGTCACTGTCCCAGCCGCGGGTGTCGATGATCTGCTGCTTGCGGGCTTGACGCTCGACGCGGGCGGCCTCGTACTCGTGGCCGATGCGCTTGAGGTTCTCGAAGTAGGTGTTGTTGGTAAGCATGGTGGGTACCTCCGTATGTGTGTTTTCCCCCTTGGGGTACTGTATATATCACTCTAAACCGGAGATATATCAAGTTAATTCGGAGGCATAATGTGCACAAATATGTGCCGCCGGAATTGTCCAGAATACGACCAAAAGAGCCGTCCGGCTCTCTTGGCTGCGAGGCTCAATCGGTCTCGCCGGTCAGGATGAAATGCACGTACTCGCTGCGATGCTCCTCGATGTAGCAAACCAGTTCGTAGTAGTTCCGGTCGTAGGCAAGGCGCTGGACCATGTTCAGGTCAAACATATTCGTCAGGCCGGTGTCCCGGATGGCGAGGATCTGCTCTCGGATGGTTTCAGTCATGGTCGATCCTCCTGCACGCGTCTTCACCGTAGGCAACCCCGAGGCCGCATCCGTTATCCCAATTCACGTGGATCGTGCCGACCGAGTCGACTCCGACGACGGTCCCGAGCGTGCCGATGGGCGGGGCCTGCACATCGTCCATCCTCAGAAGCTCCACCCGGCATCCGGCGGGGAAACCTTCACGCAGGTGCTCGACAATCTCAGGTCTCGGGGTTCTCATCTGCTGCCGCCTCCTTTGCTGCCTTCAGGGCTTCGCGCTTCTCAGCCTGCCGGGCCTTCCACTTCGCTTCCTCGGCCGGGGTGCGGAAAGCGCTGTGCCCGGTCAGGTTTTCCATGAGCACCTTGCGGGTGGTCTTGAACTCGGGTCCGTTCATGCCGAGCCGGGTGAGCCAGATCCGGAGCGCGTATTTCTCGTTCTCCTCGTTGACCGCCTTAGCCTGCACCCGCTTCTGCTCGATGGCCTGCTTGTTCATCATGGCCACCAGTTCCGTGAAGGCCCGCAGGCGTTCCGGCTCCGTGGTCTCCGGGAGAGAGGTGAAGCTGATCTCCTCCGGGGTGATCGTGATGCCGTCGAGCACCTTGCCGTGCTCGTCCTCGTAGGCGGCGATCGCGCTCAGGAGGCTCTCCACCGTCAGGATGCAGGCGTCGTCCTGCAGGGAGTCCGTCAGGCCCTGTTCGACCCGGAAGCTGGTGCCGAGCGCCTTGTTCAGGAGGCTGGCCCGGGTGTAAACGAGGTTGATCAGGTTCCGAAGGCTGGCCCCGGTGTGGCGCGTCAGCGGCAGGCTGACCGTGAGCTCCACCGGTTCGGCTTCCTGCGGTGCAGGCGCTTCCACGGGCTGGGGCGTTTCCCCGGTGCCCTCGAAGCCTGCTGCGGCAAGGGCGTCGATGATCTTCTGGATGGTGGCGGCGTCGGTGTTCTCGTCCCAGACCATCGTGCCGTCCTTCTCGATCGTGATGCCGTCAATGCAGTAGGCCATGCTGGGCATGCCCTTGTAGGTGGCCTTGACTCCGGTCTCGTGGGTGATGATGCTGACCAGCTGCTTGCGGTCGCTTCCGGTTACGTTGTAGTTGATTTTCATGGTATGTACCTCCGTTCATGTTTTCCCCTTGGGGTACTGTATATATCACTCTGAACGGCAGATATAGCAAGACAATTCTGAGTCATAATATGCACAAATATGTGCCGCCGGAATTGATCATAATGAAGCAGCCAGCACCTCGTCCAGCGTGAGCTTCTGACCGTCACGAAGCACATAGATTTCCGCGGGCTCGTTGTGTTCCTCGCACCATGCCTGATACCGCTTCACGATTACATCCACGAACTTCGGGTCAAGCTCGATGCCACGGCAGATGCGGTCCATCTCACAGCAGGCGATCAGGGTGCTGCCGCTGCCGAGGAAGGGATCAAGCACGATGCCGTTGGTCATGGTGCTGCAGCGGAGCGGATAGCTCATGAGCGCCACCGGCTTCATCGTGGGATGGTCCTTGGAAGAGCGCGGCTTGTCGTACTCCCACACGGTGACCTGCTTGCGATCCGAGTACCACTGATGCTTTCCGGTCTGCTTCCAGCCGAACAGGCAGGGCTCGTGAATCCATTGGAAGGGCGACCGGCCGAGCACGAGTGCATTCTTTTTCCAGATGCAGCAGCCGGAGAGGTAGAAGCCCGCGTCTCGGAATGCCTTACGGAAATTCAGCCCCTCGGTGTCTGCATGCCACACGTAGATCGAGCCGTCATCGGCAAGGTTGGCGTGCATGCAGCGGTAGGCGGAGAGCAGGAAGTTATAGAAATCCTCGTCAGCCATGTTGTCGTTCATGATCTTCCCGGCGGTCTCTTCCACATCCACGTTATACGGAGGATCGGTCAGGACCAGATTTGCCCGCTGCCCATCCATGAGCCGGGTGTAGATCTCTTCACCGGTGCTGTCGCCGCAGATCACGCGGTGCTTCCCGAGGCACCATAGATCGCCGAGCTTGGAGAAGACCGGCTGCGCCAGCTCTGCCTCCACGTCGAAATCGTCCTCGGCCACATCCTTCGTATGGACCTTGTTGAACAGGGTCTCGATCTCCGGAGGATCGAAGCCGGTGAAGCCCAGATCGAAATTGGAATCCTGAATATCCTTGAGCAGATCGGCCAGCAGGTTCTCATCCCACGCGCCGGTTATCTTGTTCAAAGCGATGTTGAGAGCCTTTTCGCGGGTCTTGTCGATATCTACCACGGCGCAGGGCACCTCGGTGAAGCCCAGGTCGATCGCCACGGTCAGACGCTGATGCCCGCCGATGATCGTCATGTCAGAATTGACCACCAGCGGATCGGCGAAGCCAAACTCCTCGATCGACGCCTTGATCTTCTCATACTCCTTGTCGCCGGGCTTGAGCTTTTTGCGGGGATTGTATTCAGCCGGTTTCAGTACGGTGACCGGCAGCACCTTCAGTTCAGCGGTTTTCATTGAGCCTTGCCTCCATTTCTAATTTCTCGGCCTTATGCCGTTTCTCGTAGTTCCAAAAGTCATACCGGCATTTATCCGAGCAGAACTTCTTCGGTCTGCCGTTTGGGTTTCTGCCCACCGGCGTCCCACACCACGGGCAGAACTGCTTCGCGCAGGCGGCCAGAAAACTGCTGATATCCTGATCTTCCATCTCATTCCTCCTGACACGAAACCTTCGCGGGCTGTCTGCGGTTGACACGAAACCCCATGAGAAAAGGCAGCGGTGGAAACGGCTCCATCACTGCCTGCGATTACACGGTTTTTATAGGGAAATCGGATGTTTTCACGAGAAAACACACCGGTTTCTTTTATTTTGCGGGTCTTGCCACGGGGCCTCTGACCCCCGGCCTTACAATTTCGCGGATTTTAACGCGAGAGGGGGCGGCGGTCCCTGGGGAGAAGCCCCGTAGAGATTTGACCCCGCCCCGGGGTGGCCAGCTTCAGTAGTGGTACACAGGCGTTTGATCCTCGCGCCTTGTCTTCTGGTCATGGCAGCGCTTGCAAAGGGCACGCCAGTTGCTCCGCTCCCAGAACAGAGTCTCATCACCTCTGTGCGGGACGACGTGGTCAACGACCGTGGCCTTGGTGTACTTGCCGCGCTTCATGCACTCCTCGCAGAGCGGGTGCACCTGCAGGAACAGCCTGCTGGCCTTCTGCCACGCCCGGTCATAGCCTCGGCTGGCTGCCGGCCGTACTTCTTCCGGATGCAAGGGCTGGTGTACGTCACAGTACTTGGTGCCGAACGGGATCAGCGCAGCGCAGCCGGGGTGCTTGCAGGGCACTTTTGGTTTGGTAGGCATCAGCGCACCAGACCCCACTCGGCGAACTGCTCGAAGCCGCCGAGCTGGTTGATGTAGGCGCGTGCGGTCTCGACCATTTCGCTGAACGGAACACCGCCAACCTGATCGTCGCCAATGGCGCAGCAGACCTCCACAGGCTTTCCAGTTTCCTGTGCTTTGAGCCATGCCCAGACATTCAAGCTGACGTCTGCCTTGCTGAGATCCTTCCCATGCAGACCACCGCCGGTGACGCTGTCTGCCATGTCGCTGCCCAGCTTACGGTTGGTAGCGCCAGTGTCCACATCAGGACCGCCGGTCCAATCGCCCAGAGGGTTGACCTCCGCTGTCGGGTAAGCAGCGCGGAGCTTCTCTGTGGTGGCATTGCTCTGGCAGAGGATCAGCCGATCGCCGTCAAGGATGTATTTCCCGTCACAGCCATACTCGGCATAGATGTCCTTGGCGATATCGGTCAGCTTTTTCTGCTCCTCGGTCACCGGAACGCCTTTGAAGATACCGTTGTCACCGCAGCGGAAACCGTGTTCCTGGTTCTGGGCCAGATGCCGATCCTGCGCCACCTCTACATAATCCACAGCGACCTTCCCGGCGATGCGGTTGACAGCAGCCTCTACCTCATAGAACGGAATGGAGATGTCCGTCTCCACAATGATGTGGCAGATGCCGTGGCCCAGAAGAACCTCCACAGCGATGCGAGGATCGGCAACCTGGGCATATGCGAGATCCACGATGGCTCCGGCGATGCGATCACACAGCTTGTCGGGATGGGAAGGGTTGACTTTTTCAAACATAATGATTCTCCTTCACAAAGCAAAAGCCCCGGAGGTTTTTCCTCCGAGGCTCCCGCGCATTTTTCATGATACAAGCATATCATGTTTCTCAAGGGACAGTTTATCCGATTTTGGACATGAAAGTTAGAAATAAAAGATTTCTTCAAACTGTTTTTCCAATGCGATGCTCAAGATAAGTGCAAGCTTTGCTGTTGGGCTAAACTGTCCGGTTTCAATAGAGCTGATCGTGTTTCGAGACACACCGACCATCTCTGCGAGTTGTGCCTGTGACAGACCTTTCTCTGTACGGATTTCCTTTAGTCTGTTTTTCAGTATCAGTTTGTCTTCCATATTGCACCTCGTTATCCGAAGAGCTGAATAATCCATGAAATAAGGAACGCGCCAGCTGCAACTGCGTCAATGACTGCAACGAATAGCTCATGTTTCTGATGTAATTTCATGTATTTGTAGAAAAAGATAACGGAGGTTGAAGCAGTAACAGCAAAGAAAACCTCACTGCTCATCCGTTCAAATACGATTGCGTTGACTACCGATACGAAGGCCAGCAAACATATAATTACGACCCATCCAATCTTCATGCCGTTCTTCGACACTTCCAGATTAGCAATATCCTGCCCATGATTTTCCTGTTGGCTTTTTGCCAGTATTTCTTCTCTATTCATCATAGCACCTCCCAATAGGTTGCCAAGTTCACTTGGCATGGTTGTATTATACACATGCCAAGTATACTTGTCAATACTTTTTGCAAAGTTTTCTTTGCAAGTCAGGATTTCCCGAAAAGCAGCACTGTCAGCCGGTCCAGAGCCCGGTTCTTTCGCTTATACGCGGTGGCCTGCTCGACATGCAGGTACTCGGCAATGTAGTATGCCGCGCTGCTACCGTAGGTATTGCCGTCGCCGTAAAAGGTCTCAAGGCAGTACCGGTCATCGTCGGAAAGTTGCTCCCATGCCGGTTTGAACCAGTCCATATACTCGACAGCCTGCCGGTAGCGCTCTTTCAGGATATCGATCTCGTCGATCGCCTTCAGGATGCGCTCTTCACCGGCCTGCGGGTTATTGGTCCGCGGCATGCCGTCCCATTTCGGGCTGCCGACGCTGGTCATCTTCTCATGCACCCGCTTGATCTCATCGTCGGTGCTGTTGATGATGAACTGCATGGATTCGTAATCCTTGATCGCCGCGATCGTCGCCGACCGCTTGTCCAGATACTTCCACATAATGCTCATGGCATTTACCTCCGAAAAATAGAATCCCTCGGATTGCCATTCAGATTGTCAGGTGAGCCTTCACCGCGGCGATCAGGTTCTGCTGCGTCGTGTCCTTCCGCTTCAGGGCGGAGAGAACATCCTCGTCAACGGTACCCTTGCAGCCGATATGGTGGATGGTCACCACTTCTTTTTGCCCTTGCCGCCAGAGGCGTGCATTTGTCTGCTGGTAGAGCTCCAAGCTCCAGACCAGCGAAAACCAGATCAGGATATGGCCGCCGCGCTGAATGTTGAGGCCATGACCTGCGCTCGCCGGGGAGATCAGCCCGATCTGTATTTTGCCTGCATTCCAATCGGCGAAATCCTGATCCCTTTTCAGATCCCGCGGCTTATACCCGAGACCGATCAGATGCTCCCGGATGCGCTCATGATCGTGCTGATACCAGTACGCGATCAGAACGTTCTGCCCGTTGGCCTGCTCGATCAGGTCTTCCAGCATCTCCAGTTTCCGGTCATGGATCGGGGTGATGTTGCCCTGATCGTCATACACAGCGCCGTTTGCCATCTGCAGGAGCTTTCCGGAGAGGACCGCCGCATTGGCCGCCTCGATGACATTGCCGTCGATGTGGGTCAGCAGGTCTGCCTTCATATCGTCATACACCTGCCGCTCGGCAGCGTCCATCTCCACCCAATGATTGACCGTCACCTGCTCGGGCATATCCAGATAGTCCAGCGCCTTCATGGAGACGGAGATGTCGGAGATCTTGCTGTAGATCGCTTCCTCCGCGCCGGGGAGTGGGATGTAGTTGTAAACGATGCCGGTATAGGGGTTCATGCCCGCTGCCCGGAAATACGCCTCCCGGTACCGGCCGATAAACCTGCCGAGCCTGACGCCTTTGTCGATCAGAAAGGTCTCTGCCCACAAATCCATCAAGCCGTTACTGGCCGGGGTGCCGGTGAGGCCGACCATGCGCCGGATCTGAGGCCGGACCTTCCGCAGCGCCTTCCACCGCTGGCTCTGATGGTTTTTGAAAGAAGAGAGCTCGTCAATCACAACCATATCGAAGGGCCACGGCGTGTGCCGCTTCTCCAGCAGGTCGATCAGCCATTTCACGTTTTCGCGGTTGATGACGTAAACATCAGCCGGGGTACGCAGAGCGGCTTCGCGCTGCTTGGCACTGCCTACCATCACGCTCATACGCAGGAAGTTTGCATGCTCCCAGGTATCGCGCTCCTCCGGCCAGACTGTCTTCGCCACACGGAGAGGTGCGATCACCAGCACCTTCCCGACGTCGAAGCTGTCGAACATCAGGTCCAGAATGGCGGTGAGCGTGACCGCGCTCTTGCCGAGACCCATTTCCAAAATTAGCATGGCTTCCCGGTGCGTTTTCAGAAACTCCACGCAGTAGTTCTGGTATTCGTGTAAGTCGGTTCTTTTCATTTGATGCTCCTGTTGTCAATGTCTTTCATGATCCGCTGCAGCAGCGCCGGGCCATCCAGATCGGTCAAGGCGCAGAAGTAATCCGAACAGAAAAACTGTGTGATCTCCCTGACCGTAGCCTCCGCCAGCTTATCGTTGGGGTGCCGACGGAGCCGACGGTATGCGGGCCGGAAGTCCTTCACCGCTTGCATGATGATGGCGTTTGCCAGCTTCTCGTAGTTGTCCTCATACATTCAATATCTCCTCAATGATGCCGGGGATCTGCTCCGGGTCGTCCAAGACGGAAACCTGAAAGCCGAGTTCCCGCAGTTGTTCATGCCGCCGCTCCTGCAGGGGCCGGGGCTTAGCGCCGGGTACCTTGACCTCCACGAAGCCGATCTGGCCACCCGGCAGCAGGACCAGCCGGTCCGGCATACCATCAAAGCCGGGACTTACGAGTTTCGGTGCGATTCCTCCGATGGCCTTAGCCGCCATGACGAGCTGGTGCTCTATTGTTTTTTCTCTCATAAGGGTTATCTCCATCAGAAATGAGGGTGGTGACGGTCGGTGATGCTTATTTCCAAGACTCTTCTTATAGGTCATTTTTTTAGGCCCTAAGAGGACTTATAGAAAAGACCATCACCGACCGTCACTTTTGGCTTATTTCATGAAATCAGACTGCAGCTGCAGGCCGAAAACAAAAGCTCCGGCATTGGTTTTATGGCGGTCGAAACCGGCGCTTTCCAGTGCCACATAAAAATCTGTCGTGCTGCGGGTATACTCACCCACCTGCGTGCAATAGCTGCGGTATGCGTTGTAGAGCTCACCGGATTTCTCCTTGTAAGCCTTGTCCACCTCGCAGCAGTCGTTCAGGAAATGAGCGAGCCAGTCATTATTCTCCCGGTACCGGGTAATGGCATCCTGTACCACCTGCGGCTGCGTGATATGATAGTCCTTGGCGATGACGCGCTTGGCTCCCTCGACGATCCACGTCAGGATCGCGCCACCGGCCTTGTCGTACAGGTAGTCAGCGTAGTTCTTGATGTCCGAGTTGCCTTCGATCTTTGCGTTGAAGGGAATGACGATCAGACGACGCCATGTCCCGGCATCAATCGCACCGACCTTCGGCAGATGGTTGGTATAGAGCACAAGGGTGTGGCTGGGCACATAGGAAAACGGGTCCTTGTACTTTTTCTCGGCGTAGATCTCGTCGGTGGAGCAGAGCTGCTTGACCGTGGAGGTGTTCAGCCGCATGCCTTCCTCCATCTCGGCGGCGATGATGAGCCGTTTGCCCTTGGCCTCAGCGAGCTCCGGCTTGACGTTCCGCTTGCAGCCGACCGTCAGGGTATCGGCGGACATGTTGCCGCTGTAGGTGCCCAGCACGCGGGAGATGGTATTCCAGAAGGTGGACTTGCCGTTTCGGCCTTCACCGTAGGCGATGATCAGCGCTTCGATATAAACCTTGCCGATGGCGGCGAGGCCCACGATCTCCTGCACATAGCCCATGAGCTCAGTGTCACCGAGGAAGAAGGTGTCCAGCGCGGCGTCCCAGATATCCTTGCCGGTATCGGACGGGTCCACGGAGGTCATCTTCGTGATGAAGTCAGAGGCACAGTGCTCATGCGCATCGGTGATGCCCACGCGCAGGTCGTAGGTGCCGGACGGCGTGTTCAGAAGGAATTCATCCGCGTCGAGCTGTTTCTGGTCGATCTCCAGCTTGGGACGCGACTCCTTCAGCGCGGAGGTGATATACTTTGAGTCCCGACGCTTGATGGCATAGTTCCGGTAGGTGGTTGCGATCTCGTATTTCTGGAAGGACCGCGCCTGCTGGGAGTTGAAGGCAGCGGCAGCACGCTTGGGTCCCATCGAGGCCAGAAGCTCCCATGCGCCGTTGGCGACCATCTCATCGGTGGCTTTCTTGATCTCGGTCTCTGCCTCCTCAAGCTGCCGGTCCGTGAGCTCCTGCGCCACGGCCTGCGACTTGGGCTTGGACTCTTCCCAGAAGCAGCCATTGTAGACGATGTAGTCCGTGGACGGGCTGTAGCGGAGCTTCTCTTCGTACTCCCGCGACAGGACCACGGCCTGCCCGACGTCGGAGTAATCGCTGGGCTTCAGCTGCAGGTCCAGATTGTATTTCTCGGGCGGGATGTAATCCTCCTGATCGGCTACCTTGCTATAAAAGCGGAGGGCGCTGCGCCAGATGGCGTCGAGCTCCGTCTGCTCCAGCGGTGGCACGCACTTGTCGGCCAGCTCGGAGAAATGCTGTCTGGCTTCCTCGGTGTTGCCGTAGCGCTTCAGAATCTTCCCGGCGAAGTGAGACATGGTGGCGTTCCGGCTTCCTTCCTCAATGACAAGATCGCCATACCGGCCACCGTCCATGTCGGCATCAAAGTCATCGTCCGCGAGGAAGGTGGTCAGGGTCATGGGACCGTCGAAAATCTCCACCTGCGGGTTCTTGGTGCCGAAGAAGAATCTGGCGGCATCCAGCGCCTTGGTGTCGAAGTACGGGAAGATGGTGTTGACCAGCTTTTTCAGGCTGGCATACTGCTCGGCATCGGTCACCGGGTCGATGGCGAAGAACACATGGAACTTCGGTCTCGCCGGTTTGCCGTTTTTCACCTTCATGTGGTTGCGGCTGTAGTGGACCGCAAAGGCGACTCCGGGAAAGGCGTCAGCGATGTCGGACGGGTACTTCCAATCCTCCGGGTCCTCACTGTGGTCGTTGTCACAGTCCACCGGCAGACAGTTGCTGCCGATGAAGTTGTCGTTGTTCCGGTAGCTGCCCTTATACTCGGCGCAGACATAATCTTTGCTGACGGCCTGCGCGAGGGATGGCTTGTCGGTAATATCGACCGCATGCGGATACAGGCAGTTTCCCGCCTGTCCAATGCAGTCCGCATGGTAAATCGTGAACATCAGTCGTATACCTCCTTCGCCTGATCCTCCAGCACCTTCGTGATGAACTTCAGTGCGCGGATGATGGTTTCCAGCTCACAGTCACCGCCGAGGAAGACCTCAAAGCCCTCGTCGCCGTCAAAACCGTGGGTATTGACATGAATGTCCGTGCTGCCGCAGTCGGTGATGCGGAAATAGGTGCGGCTGCCATGACCGGAGTCGCCACCCTGAAAGCCGTTGGTCCCGGCCTCGACGCTGAGCACGTTGGCGCTGATAATCTCCCGCGTAAAGGTGGGAATCTCCATGCCGTCAATCTTGCGGGTGTGTTCTCTAACTTCGTACATCGTGTACCTCCTTGAAATCGTCAGTGAAATAGCGCAGCCGGTAGTTCTTCCAGCGAGCGCGTTTGATTTCTGCTGCCATGCCGTCTGAGATGCGGCTGCCAAAGACCCAGACCTCTGAGCACTTGCTCATCAGGGCATTTCCGAAGAAGAGCCCCAGCTCGCGCTCAGCCGGATCGCCGTCATTCAGGAACTGTGGAAACAGCAGGTGCGGCGCGATTGGGATATAGCCGGTCTCCACAGCAAAACGCGAGTACCTTCGGGCAGCGGCCACGTTTCGTTCCACATCTCCGGCATAGGGAGAGCAGATGTAGACGATGGGCCTGAAAGCGCGAAGTGCCTGCCGTTCATCACGTTCGATAGCAGACAGGGCCTCGTGAGCGGTGGGATCGACGTATCCTTCGCTGTTGCGGATATCCACACTCATGAAAAGAGCCTCCTTTCTGGGCGGACATATGGGAAAGGCGTCCACCTCTAATTTCCACTGGAGGTGAACGCCTGCTTTTGACGAAGACGGTTCAATCTTTTCTGTAAAAAGTAGTCTCATAGCCATCGGCGCGGAGCTGGAGCCCTTCAGCCCAAGGCGGCGTCCGGCCCATCTGGTCACAGACTGCCTGCAAGCTCATGCGCGGGTCAGCCTCGATCACCAGCTCGTCATGGATATGCATGGTAATAAAGCAGTGCGACAGGGTCTGCATGGCGTAGCACAAAATGTCGCGGGAGGTGGCCTGCACGATGTTCTCGACGAACTTCGGACCGTAGCTTTCCAACCGCTCCCACTTCTTTGTGCTGCCGGTGCCCTCGTAGGTGATACAGTCACTGCCGAATTGGTTAGTGCCAATCTTCGGTTTCACATAGGCCAGCTTCCTTCCGGAGGGCAGGGTGATGAACAGCATCCCGCTTTTATAGCTGAAGTGGATACTGCCCACATCGCCGTCGATATGCTTCTGGACGGCGTTCATAGCGGCGCGGTCCACGTCCCACCAGAACTTCGTGATATTCGGGTTGGAGGAGCGCCACATGCTGACCAGCGGCTGGAGCTCGTCTTCGGACAAGCCCATCTCGATAGCTCCCATTGCCTTGAGAGCACCGACCGAGCCGCCGTAGCCAAGCGCCAATTCTGCGATTTTGCCTTTTTGTCGCAGGTGGCCGTTGACGCCATGCTTCTCAACCGGGACCTTGAACATCTGACTGGCTGAGGCGCAGTAGATGTCACCGCCGTTTGCGAAGACCTCCTGACGCCAGACCTCTCCGGCAAACCACGCCAGCACTCTGGCCTCGATGGCCGAGAAGTCCGCCACGATGAACTTGCAGCCTTCCTTCGGCACGAAGGCCGTCCGGATCAGCTGGGAGAGCGTGTCCGGCACATCCTCGTAGAGCATCTCCACCGCGTCGAAGTCACCAGCGCGGACCAGACCACGGGCCTGTCCCAGATCCGGGAGATGGTTTTGCGGCAGGTTTTGCATCTGAATGATGCGGCCTGCCCAGCGACCGGTCCGGTTGGCTCCAAAGAACTGAAACATCCCACGGGCACGGCCATCAGCGCAGACGGCCTTCTGCATAGCCTGATACTTCCGGACGGAGGACTTGGCAAGCTGCTGGCGGAGCAGGAGCACCTTCTGCAGCTTAGGCGGCGCGGTCTTCAGGACCTCGGCCACTTCCTTTTTGCCGAGGGAATCCATCTCCAGACCGTGGTCCGCCAGCCACTGCTTCATCTGGATCACGCTGTTGGGGTTCTCCAGAGAGGTCAGGTCCTTCATGGCATCGGTGAGCTCTTTCCGGGAGCAGGTGTCCATGTCAATGGCCTGTTGCACCAGATCCATATCCAGCGCCACGCCTCTGTCGTTTACCTCCTGATCAAGGCGATACTGACTCCATATTTCTTCCGGGACCGGGAACTTGGCCAGCCGGTTTTGGATGGACTGTTCGACCTCCACATCCCGGCAGTTATAGCGTTTGAAGGCGGCCCACTTGTCCGGCGCGTGCATCGGCAGGTTCCGGGTCCGGCCACCGTTGGTTTTCGTCGGCGCACAGGGCTGGCAGAAATATTTGATGAGGTCCTTTCCTTCGGAGAGCTTCTGCTTGTCCAGCCCCAGCACGGCACCGACGCCTTCTAAGGAGAGCGGCAGACCCATTGTGGCGGACCAGATCATGGTGCAGTGCCAAGCTGCAGGGTCCAGATATTTGCCGACCGTATCCTGCGGAATGCTGTAGCTGGTATTGTCAAAGCCGCCGTGGTCCCGGAGCCAGCGTGACAGGCAGATGCGCTCAAACTGAGCGTTGAAGGCCCACTTGATCACGGCGTCATCCGTCAGCGCAGCGATGATCTCTGCAGGCAGCTTTTCGCCGGAGGCAAGGTCCACGACCTGCACCGGTCCGCCGTCCACGGAATAGCCAAACAGCAAAATGTCAAAGTCCGGAGCCTCGGTATACTTGTAGACTCCGCATTTGCTCAGGTCGTTGCTGCTGTAGGTTTCGATATCAATACTGAGTGTTTTCATAATCGCTGGTCCTTTCCAAAGACCAACAGGGTGGCAGGATTGCTCCCACCACCCGTTGGCTTGTGATTACTGTCTGCCGAGCTCCTTCATTCGGGCTTCGTGATATTCGGCATCACGAATGGCGCGTTCACGCTCAAGCTGCTGACGCTCGGCCTCCCACTTGGCATTACGCTCTTCACGTTCAGCCTCAAGAGCAACGTTGCGCTTTTCACGCTTGCGGTCGTCGATGGTGTCGATGATGGACCTGACAATCCAGAAAACAGCCAACACCAGATAAAGGGACAGAAGCAGGATGCAAAGAATCGTTGTAGCGTTCATGGCGCGTACCTCCTCAGTCCAAGAAGTCGTCCGCGTCGTCGGTGGCGAAGTCGGAAGCAGCGCTGGCTTTACCGCCGAGAGGCTCGCCGTCACGAATCTTCTGCAGGTTGTTCAGGCCGCAGGCGATGCCCTTGTTGCCGTTCGAGTTGAAGGCGTAGAACGAGATCGAGGCGCGGCCATAGACACCGGAGTAGACCTCGGAGCGGGACAGGATCGGGTTGCAGTCGGCATCCACGATACCCGGCGCGGTGGCGGAGTTGGCATTGATGAAGTAGGCGTTGGCGTAGGCCGGATCATCCGGACGCTCGGTGTCGCCATCTCGGAGCGGCGTCTTAATCGCGGTCAGAGGCGGGACGGAGCGACCGTTACCCTTGAGCTTGGCCTGACCCTCCTCGTAGGCGGCCTGAATGGCGGCCTTGATCTTCTCGACCGTGACCTTATCGGACTTGGGGACGATCAGGGAGACAGAGAACTTCGGGGTGCCGCCGTTGATGGACTTGGCCTCCCAGACGTTGGCGTAGGACCAGCGGGTGTCCTTGCCGGTGATAACTTTCATGGGATTTGCGAGCTTAGCATTGTTTGACATATCAGTTGTCCTCCTTAAAATCATCAAGAATGGTTGTCATTGCCGGACGTTTATCGCTCTCCGGCACGAGCGTCGGTTTGCCCTGCGGCTTGGTGATCAGGCCGCCAAGGATATCGTTGAACTGTTTTCTTCCAAGAAGGGTGGTCATAGCTGTGACTCCGAGGAGCTTGGGTTCGTCATATGGGTCATACCCGGCTGCCTTCACAGCGGCGACCACGGCGTTCTCATCGGTGTACCTGCGGTTGGCGCGGCCTTCGACCAGCTTGTAGCCGGACCAGTGCTTGCCGCTGATAGCTGCCTGCAGCGCGTAGTCCTTAATGTCGGAAGCCCAATCCATCAGGTTGTCCAGCTTGCCCAGAATCTCCTCGACCTCTTCGTCGGTCAGGAGAGGCGGCTGCCGGAATTCATATCTGGCGAGCTCCATGTTGGCTCTAGCGCGTTCCCGGCAGTCGGCCTTGGCCTTGCAGAACTGGCACCATTCGCCACAGTGGTATTCACCGTCACCGGCGTAGGCGAGCTCTGCGGTCGGGACCAGCACCGTCTCTGCCCAATCCAGCAACTCCTGCCGGGTAAGGGTAAAGGTGCTGACGTTGGCGCGGCGCGGCTGGTAGATCGTCATGCTGACGGTGTCGATGTCGTACAGGCAGTCGAAGATCTCCAGAGCGCCGAGCGCGTAGAGCTTCATCTGCGGGTTGTCCTCGGCCTCCACCAGCACACCGCGACCATATTTGAAATCCACGATGTGCAGGGTGCCGTCAGCGATCAGGACGCAGTCGCCTGTGCCAAAGCCAGACTGCACGTACTTGGAGTAGTCAAGGCGCTGCTCGATCAGGACCACCGGATCGCTGCAGGTCTTCTTGGCCTCGGCTACCAGTTCCATCACGAAGGCGGCATACCCGGAAGCGGACTCCTCCATCTCGGCGTCATACCAAGTGAGGTCCTCAGTCGGGTCCTTAGCCTCCATGCCCAGCGCCTTCCGGAGCTTGTACTCACAGAGACTGTGGGCGTCACTGCCCTCAGCGGCGAAGTTGCTACCCTTGTCGTCGTAGCCCTCGCAGAGACGTGCGGAGGGTGGGCAGTTCAGCCACCGGTGGCTTGAGGATGCAGAGAGGAGTGCATGATTACCCATTGCTCAGGCCCTCCACATCCGCGATCAGCGCCTTGTAGTGCTTGGCGTCCACCTCGGAGAGCTTGCTGGCACCATACTTCTGAAGCAGCTCCCGAATCTGGGCGGTGAAGCCCTCGCGGGACTTGTCAGCCAGAATGGCGCGGACGTCCTCAAAGGCGAGAACCGGTTCCGGTTCCTTGGCAGCGGGTGCAGGCGCGGGTGCCGCCTCAGTCTCCGGATCACTGCTGAAGGCCTCGGTCAGCCAGTTGGCGATGTCGTTAATAGCGGCAGCAGCGTTGCGGAGTTCTTCGATGGCCTGTGCCATGTCGTTCATTTTGCTCATGTCGTTTTCCTCCTTCCTCGGATTGTCGTTGCGCGGCAAGGATCGCGAGTTTCCTTGCCAGCCTTGCGGATACATGACTGATGGCGATCAGCACGTCGATGACTTCCTCATCCGCAGGGCTCTTGTTGTGGATGCTTTGCATACCGTTTACCTCCCGTCCGGAGCTTGTCGTTTTGTGCTCCTTACACTTCCCACTGGAGGTGAGGCAGGCGGATTGACGAAGGAAGGATGAACTTTTTTAGAAAAACTCCGGCCACCATTGCGGCAGCCGGAGCAGGGGTATCTATTAAAAAAGGTTAGAAGCGGTCCGGATACTCAGCAGCGAGCTGGGCCTTAGCCTTCTCCAACCGGGATCGGAAGGTAGTGCGCTTGATGCCGACGATCTTGGCAATGGCCTCGTCGGTCAGTCCCTTTTGCCGGAGCCTGCCGATCTCAACGGCCTCCGGCATCAGCTGGTTAAGACGCTCATAGAGCTGATCGAGCTCGGCTTTGTCGCAGATGACTTCTTCAATGGAAGGTGCTGGGTCCTCCAGCATGTCGAGCAGGGTGACCTCATCGCCGTCGTCGCTGCTGGTCGGCATATCCAGCGAGAGAATGTCGCCGGGAGCGTGGTACTCGCAGTCATCGCACATTCCGTCACACAGCCACCATTTACTTCTGGGGCACATGCAGCGGTGATGATACTGCTCCCGCTTCCGAAGGTTGGTCCGCCAAGTATCAAACTCTTTGTACTGCTCCGGGGTTACCTCAAACCACGTCTTGGTCTGTTTGTCATAGATGCGCTTGCTTTGATTTGCCTTGTTTTGCATTTTGATTTCCTCCTGTGATTTGCAAAAGTTCCGCGGAAATCACAGGAAGGAAAAAGCTCCTGCGATTTCTCGCAAGAGCTATCCAATCGTTCGATAAGTCGGCTGCCATAGTTCATAAGGTTTTTAAGGTGGGAGCGGGAAAAAAGTTGTAGACGGCTACTACAAGTTCACCTCTACAGATTGAAAAAAAGGGGTTCGTGCGGTATAATATGGTTTAGTGGGGTTTGTTAGGAGTTGACGGCTTCTTACAACCGTGCCTGTTTGAATGCAAACGCAAGCCAATCGGAGGACAATCTGTGACAATACATGACTATCCGCGTCTGTGCGGAGGGACCTTTTTCACGCTGGTGCTTCAGGACCTTCGGCAGCGCATGAAAGCAAGAGAACACTATAAAGGTGATCGCGACGGGCTCACTGATCCGGAAGTGCTGATGGGGCTGATCAAGGTGATCAATCCGGACTATCAGGAAATAGACCGTAATCTTCTGAAAACGAAAGCAAATGACTATAAGACTTGCAAGACCTCCACGGGTACTTATCTCCCATTTGGTGAAACACAGGAGATTCGCGCTTTTGATGATAGAGTCAAGAGGGACTACAAGTCCGCGTTAAAAGAGATGACAGCGTTCGTCTGTAACTACCTTGATTTAGGTGAAGCTGTGGGAAAAGCAACCTTGCTGGTCAAGGCACTCATCGATTTGATACAGCAAGACGAGACTATTGGTGCGTCCGAGGACTTCTATATCGGTGCCGAGGGCCAGAAAATAAAAAAGACCGCACTTGGCGGTCTGAAAGAAGTGTACCTACCGGCATTTCTGCTCGGCGTTTGGCACTATGCAGTTGTAAATAGGAAAAATAACAAGGTGGGCCAGATTACCTATGACGAGTGGTGCCCTTCCACCGGAGGAGGACCGCGTGATTATACGGCACACATGGGCGAAGGAATTCTTGATGGTCTCCACGTTAACGTGCCTGAATCAGCAGAGCAGGATGATACAGATGATGATGTAATCATAGAAGTTGTCCCGGAGGATCAAGGCCAAGCATACCAGTCTGAAGGTCCCGCACAGCAGAGCACAACATCCGTGGTTAATAACAATCCCATCTTCATTCAGCAAACTGGAGATGGCAATATGGTGATTCCGAACTACGGGACCATAAACATTAACAAGCGATAGGAGGGCTTTGAATGGAGGATAACAAACTTCAAACAGTGCAGCCCTCGGTCCCAAGCGCTCCCGGTCAAGACCGGTATGTGCAGGCTGGTAATGATAATGTCCTGATACCGAACTATGGGACTGTCAACATCAATGTACAAGCGCAGCCGATGATGCCTCCGCTCAACGGGACCTTCTATGTGCCTTTGAGAGTGAACCGGGAATACTATAATCTGTTTGTCATCGGGATTGAGGAGTTTGACAAGCCATATTTTAAGGTGCCGCGTGAGCGGGTGCTTAACCAATGCATGACGGATGAAACTAAGAAACGCTTCGAGGTGCTCACGCCAGAAATAATAGAAGAAATCAAAACACTGCCGTCTTTGTTCCTTGCAGAGAATCGGCCTTATGGCAGGGCGGATGACGACCAGCGCGTAATCTATGGTTTTGTGTCTGATGTGAAGATATATGACAACGACGTGAAAATATACTTCTGCGGCTACAAGAGTGATATTGTGCAACAACGGTTAAATGAGATGCTGGAAGAACTTGGACTTGTTGGTAATAATCGTTTCAATGAACTGAACAGAACTCATTGGGCGATAAAACGAGTGGATTTGATTCAGGAGCTTTACGAAGCGAATCTGCCGGTGCCTGTATTCAATATGCAGCGTTAACCATGTTGGAACTTTGGAGGTAAGAGATGAACCAAGAAATAGAAAATGCAATGCAGGAAGCAGCAGAAAAATGGGTTAACCTTGAGGACATAGCTGAGCACCTCAGCGTTAGCGCGGATACTGTGCGGACGTGGATAAAAAACGGAAAGCTTCCGGTGTATCGCGCCGGGAAGCGTTATAAATTCAAGATATCAGAGGTCGATGAATGGGTCAGACAAGGAAGAATCTCCGAATGACACAGTTAAAACTATGCTGGAAGGAGGCAGACGCATGACCGAGAAAATGCATGGCATAATTGAAGAAATCACTCTCGATGCGGCTACTTTCCACAGCGAGAAGTTTCAACCCACCTACATCAATTTCCTGTTTGGTAAAAATGGTGCTGGCAAGTCCACTGTTGCCAAGGCCTTTATGGACCCTGCTGCTCTTCGCTGGCAGGCTGGCGTGAATCCGGATGGCTATTCCATTCTTATTTACAATCAGGATTTCATAAACCGCAATTTTGAAACGTACGGAGACCTTCAGGGTGTTTTTACGCTGAGCGAAGAGAACGTAGAAATCAGAAGACAAATTGATGAGAAAACTGCAGAGAGAGACGACACCATAACTGAAGGTAAAAATACTGCAGGTGAGAGGGATAAAAAGAAGGCGGAGCTGGACCCACTGCTGGCCACATTCCAAACAACATGCTGGGATTATACCGAGACAGTTAGAAAACGCTTTGAAAAAACGCAGAATGGAAAAAAGAAAAAGCAGCAGTTTTCTGAAGAAGTCCTGTCAGGCCGCCATGAAGCTGTTCACCACACTATCGAGGAGATCGAAGAACAGTACGATATTGCCTATGACCCGAATGCCAGAAGCTACAGCCTGTTCAAAGCATCTAAGGACTTGATCGGTTTTTTTGATCTAAGCGGTCTGCCGCTTCTGGGAAAATCCATCACGAGTAGCCGGGATACAGACTTTGTCAGATTCATGAAGGCTCTGCAGGCTACAGATTGGGTAAAAACCGGCCACTTTGCCTATGTTAAACACGCCGATGGTAAATGCCCATTCTGTCAGCAAACGCTGCCAGAGTCTTTTGAAAAGAATATCGCGGAGTGCTTTGACGAAGAATATCAGCAAGATATTGATGATCTGAGGTCCTTCCAGACGGCCTATACAGATAAGATGCAGAGCCTGATCAATTGGTATAGGGCAAATCTGAACGATGTCTTCCCGAAGGTTGACACCAAGGACTATGAAAAGAAACTGGACCAGCTGGAAGCAAGGGTTACCACTAACCTGCAGCTGATCGAGTCAAAAATAACTTCTCCGGCAAAAAAGGTAGAACTGAAAGATACTGATATGCTGATTGAAGAACTGGATGCTATGGTCGAATCGATTAATCAGCAGATTCAAATAAATAATGATATTGTGAGCACCAAACACGATAAGCAATTGGATTGCTATCGCAAGGTGTGGGAGGAAATCGCCTTCATCCTGAATGATGAGGTTGCGGCATACCGAAAAAGCAAAAAAGAAATTGAAGATGCTGTCGAAGCCTTGAACAAAAGAGTCCGGGAGCTTCAGCAGAAATATAAGGACCTGTCTGCGGAGCTCACTGATCTGAATTCCAAGGTAGTCAACACCAAGATGACCGTGGACAGTATTAATGCCCATCTGAAAGATTCAGGCTTTGAGGGCTTTTATCTTCGTGAGAAATCAGGCGTCAAAGGTGTGTATGAGGTTATCCGAGAGGACGGAGCTGTTGCCGAAAACCTGAGTGAGGGTGAACGGAACTTCATTGCTTTCTTGTATTTCTACCATATTGTCCGTGGTAGCACCTCTGAGAAGGATGCCGGAAAAGACAAAATTGTTGTCATTGATGACCCGGTATCCAGTATGGACAGCAGCGCACTCTTCATTGTGAGCGCTCTTGTCCGGGAGATGCTTGGCGTTTGCAGTAACAGCGTCCGGCTGGAAGGCCATGAATACGAAGGGAAATACATCAAGCAGATTTTTGTCCTCACGCACAATTCGTTCTTCCACCGGGAGATCACCTACAACATGGTTGGGCATTACCGGTATGTGTCCTTCTATAAGGTAAACAAGAAGAACAACATTTCCACTCTTGAGCATTGCATCGATCCTGCAAAGAAGGTTAGTGAGAAGGACCGGAACTACAACCCGGTCAAGAATTCTTACTCTGCTTTGTGGGAAGAGTATGACAAGCTGGATAGCCCGATCCCGCTCATGAATGTTATCAGGCGAATTCTGGAGTATTACTTCCTCCAGCTATGTGGATATGAAAGCGAGGAGCTGTGCCGGATTGTTCTGGAAGAAAACAAAGATAAATTCCTGACGGAAGTTGCTGGTGGAGTGCCTGATTACACAAAGTTTCATCTGGCGCAGGCTATGCTTTCCTATATCAAACGCAGTGACTCTTTCAATGATGGCCTGCATTTTGTGGATGAGAGTATCGACTGCCAGCAGTATAAGGATACGTTCTGGACCATTTTTGATGCAATGAATCAGACCCAGCACTTCAACATGATGATGAATGAGAAAGATTAAGACCGTACATTAGGACTTTAATTTGGTCTTTTGTTTGGAGGAGTTTTATGACCGAGCAGGTAAAATCCAAACAACGTGTGGCAGACCACGGAGAGGTTTTTACAGCTGATCGCGAAGTCAATGCCATGTTGGATTTGGTAAAACAGGAGACGGAGCGCGTTGACAGCAGATTTCTGGAGCCAGCTTGCGGTGATGGCAATTTCGTAGCTGAGATATTGAGAAGAAAACTGGAGGCCGCCAAGAAGAGAGCTGTCCCGCCTAAAAAGAAAAAACCGTTGCCTCTTGAATTTGAAAAGCAGTCGGTAATAGCTGTGGCAAGCATTTATGGCGTAGACCTAATGATGGACAACGTCCTCGCGTGCCGCCAGAGGCTATACTGTCCGAAGTGCAAACAGGAAATAATAATCAGCGTAAAACAATTTAATACCACAGTTATCACAGAGCCAGACGCATAGACGCAGAGCCGATAACCCGTTAGCCTTGTGCTGCGGATTATC
>Ga0265300_10000324_pt1 | contig 49874 bp, 69 predicted proteins | sample AusTroGonzalo_MG_FD_193482 | JGI IMG/M metagenome (GOLD analysis project Ga0265300, IMG submission 193482) | Bovine rumen microbial communities from tropical cattle in Woodstock, Queensland, Australia - Gonzalo_03 | ecosystem: Host-associated > Mammals > Digestive system > Stomach > Rumen ... | reverse complement strand
TGGTATAAAGTCGCCCACCAATACATCGTTATCAAAGAATTTTGCACTGTATATCTTTGTTGCTACGCTTGTGCCTACTGTGCCACCGTTGTTTGCAGCAAACAGATATTCGTTATATTGTGATATGCTTGTGCCTGCAAATGATACACTCGTATAATCTGTGCTTCCACCATATACAGAGAACGTATTACCGCTACATTCTACTGAAACTATAGTTGGGCTTGATGGGTTGTTTATTGTGTATGTTGTAGAGCCTACACCAATATCGCCAACACCAATACCAATTTGTCCGCCAGCTTGCAATGCCAAACCACCGCTTCGTTTTGCACCGTTCGCAAAACTACCCCAAACCCAGAAAGGTGCAGAGCCAGAACCTGCTGCAACAGTTGAGAATTTTACAACGGCTCTATGGTTTGTATTTGCATATTTAACACCTGTGTCAATATATTGTGTGCCTGAACTTTGTATATAGTCTAATCTGGTGTATTCGTCTGGAACGGTCACTGCTGCACCAGCGATAAATGTTCCTGTTCCTGCGTTTGTAAAGAATCTTTTGCGGATTGTATCATACATACCCAAGACACCGTCACTTAATCTACGTGCTGGTCGCATATCTGCTATGCCTTCAATCGTCAAACGATATATTCTGTTTATAGAATTGACATTAGTATCAAATGGCTGACCTACACTATTCAAACCATTCAAGAATAATGGATATTGTGTCGTGTCGTTTGGTGTGTATTGGTGCGTTCCAACAGATGTTCCATTTAACCATATCTGAGCCAACGAGTTATTAACTCTCATTTCAACAATATCGCCAACTGCTCTTGTATGGTTTTCTGTCCAACGACCATTTACAACGAACCAATCAAGCCCAACATTTGTAGATGCTAATTGTAAGAAAAAGCCATATTGACCACCAACATCTCTCGCACCAGCAAGGAAAGAAACTTGGTTTGGTGTTGAAGAATCAACGGAAACAAACTGTCCTTTGAAATACAAACTCATAGAACTTGTTGGCACAATACCAGTGTTAATGTATTGTGCGTTATTGTGTCCTTCAATATATTCAAGTTCCTGATAGCCTTCTGGCAAATTACGGCTTTCGCAATCACCAAATGCTTTTACGTATTGTAACGTATCTTCTATAGCGTCTGGTAAATCTAATGGAGAAACAGCGGGGCCAACAACAACCATCGCAGAGCCGCCTGTACAAATAGCATTATAGACCTTACCTTTTACAGTAGGGTCGTCTGGGTCGTCAATAAATGTAACTTGATAAACTTTTCCAGCAACCGTTGGCTCATCAGGGTCTTTAATAATTCTAGCGCGGTATGTTTTTCCACCAAGCAAAGCAGCAACTTCTTCAGTTACTTTATGCACCTGATACACCTTACCCTTTGTTTCTGGGTCTGTCGGGTCAACTTGCGTAATTTGATATTCTACACCTTTTGCGTATGGGTCAAATTCGTCAGCCATAATTTCTCCTTACAGTCCTGTGCGAGCCATCTCGCATAAACGCTCCCTAGAAATAACTTGTGCCGCTGTTTTGGCGTTGTTCACATACGTAGTCATATCAACGCAACTGTGGATTACTGGCGTCGATGACTTCATCAGGCCACACCCTGTTAAAGCACTCATCATTATTATTACCGATAATGCGTTGAAAGTCAAGTATTTTCTTATTTGCTTGCATAATTTCCATAGCTTGTGCTTGTGTAGCTTCGTGTAATTCAGCTGCGACTTTATTGCGGCCAGCCTTATAGCCCTCATTATACGCATAAATGTGAGTTCCAAACAAAACCATAAAAATTCCCGCAATCGTATAAACATATTTCATCAATCCCATCCATATCTTGCAATTATTACAGCGCCGTCGCCGCCTTTTCCGTTATTAACATTACCAGCAGAACCTGCGGTCCATGCACCACCGCCGCCACCATGGCCGTCACCACTGCCAGAAACGTGTACTGTTGTACTTCCGCCAGAACCGCCACCGCCAAGTGAATTATATAAAGTTTGCAATTTGTCAGCATTCATTGTGCGTAAAAATTCAACAGTGATAGACGACTGAATAGAGACAACACCTCTTCCGCCGCCACCTGGAGTAGCAGGGTCTCCTTTTGCACCAGCGTTATTTTCATAATTTTTTACAGCGTTATAATATCCCGTACCACCAGAAACGTTATATCCGTCAGCTCCATTACCGCCACCTAATCCCCCGTTTGACCCGTCTCTTGCTGCCATAGATGTAGAACCACCAGTACGCGTGTATCTTGGTGGGCGTCCACCACCACCAGACCCACCGTTTGCGCCTGCTCCTCCTTCTGCCTGTCCTAAAACATAACCGTTAGACACAATCGTAATAGTTGTTGCTCCGCCAGACTGTTGGTCTCCTGGTCTAGACTGAGCTGTTGCACCCGCACCTATAGCAAATGTCACTTCTGCAGCTGTTGTAAGGACAAAATTACCGTAAGTTATATAACCAGAACCGCCACCGTATCCTCCTTGAGAACCATAATAACTAACAATTTGTCCTGCGATTGTTCCGGTGCCGCCTGGGCCAGCGCGTTGTCCAGAAGCCCCGCCACCAATAGCAACAAAATAATAGTGACCGGGTTCAAGAATCTTTGTTGTTGTAGTTGTTATAATATCCACGCTTGAGCTAACTGCTTCTAACTCAATTAAATCAGAATATGGTGGCGTTGCAGCTGTAACCGTATAAGTTCTTGGTTCAGATGTAACTCCGGCAAAACTTGCACTATAAGTAATAGTTGAGCCAATCGGCACGTTTGTTTGGACTTGTCCCTGATTTACTATCGGTTCTCCATCATCTATAGAAAGCGTAACAGTACCAGAAGCAGGGAGACAACTAATTGTGACAAAATTAACAGACTGTTCCAATGTTATATAATCTGTCGCTAAATCTGTTGACCCCATCGTTTGAGAACCCGAATAAGAAGTGTAATTTGTTTTGCTTACAGTGTAATTTATAACTTCGTCCATATAACAATCTAAAACCGTTGTTCCCGTACCAACAATAATTCTAGTTATTCCTGTATTTGGATTATAAATAGTTCCGGAGACAGCAGCGTCTGCCGGAGACGTAACGTTTACAGTAAAGTGTAATTGTTGCATTACTAACGTCTGTGTAGGAACGACCGTATCAACCAAATAACCAACACCTGCAGCTTGTTCTACTGTTCCGCTATTAGTTGTATAACCAGGCAATTCTACTTTCCAATACACAATTTGTGTTGTGCAAGGAACTTTTATAGAAGGCTCATCAATCACAGGGTTTTGGTAAGTATAATCTCTTGACATCGTTCTTGTTGCTGTTGATGGTGTAACCGTTCCCCAACTTATAGTTGCGTCCATCACCACTTCGTGTTCGTTTTCTTCGTCGACACCAGAACAAGAAAAGCTTGCCGTTGTCTTTGTTAAGCCTATCTTTGTTACTTCCACAGTATAATGATAACCAACTTCAACGGATGCTGTTTTTGCATTTGTTACAGCACTTGTTTCTGTACAAGTTATTTTAACATCTGCATCTGCTGGTACTGTTGTTATTGTAACTGTCTTTGTAGGAATGTTAGACAACGTAACATTCTTAGTAATATTTGAATAAGGTGTAATAACCTGATTTTGAATTGCAGAATAAGAGGACTTTGTTACACTATAAGTAACATTAACACCTGCATTAACTGTAATTGTTTGTGGCCCTGTTCCCGTTACGGTTTCTTCACCATCGGCAGATAATGTAACTGTAGTAGTTTGGTCCGGCAAAGACTTGTCAACCTGGTCAATCAAATACGGATTTATAGTAACGGTAACACGCTGGCTACCGGAATTAAGCATAGCAAAAAATAAATCCTGGCTAAATATTCTCATTAGTCTTCCTTATGACCTAAGAGTTTTCTTTATGATTCCTACAACCCAAGAACTTACATTATTGTCATATTCGAAATATAAATTAAATACACCACCTTCGGCTAACGCTTCACTTATTCCACCTGTACCTACACCAAAGTTGTAATTTACGCCTGAAAAACCTACGTCGTCCGTAGCAACTGTTTGAATCTGAACCATAATCTGATTCAGCAACGTTGTGCTAGACGGCGTTTGTGGAGCAAGAATAATACTTCCTTGTAGATTTTTAATGTTGTAAACATTTCCAGGAACTAAAGCAATAGTGCCAGTAGCGTCCGATATTACAGTATTCGGTATTAAATCCATTTTTGTACCAAGAACAGTCGCCAAATTTCTTGGTGTTGGGTCTGTTGTGTTTTCAATAATCTTCGCAAAAGGAATAGATGGCAAATCAGAAACAGTTAAAGAAGAAGAGCCTGTTATAAGACCTTTAGCATCGTAAGTAACTTTACACGCCGTTCCCGGTGTAATAGCTGCGTTTGATTCAACAACATGCCCAGAAACAAGGCTAGACAAATCGCTCCATGACACAACAGTAGTGGATAAGATTAACCCTTGAGAATCATATTTAATTTTAACAAAAATAGGGTCATCACCTTGGCTTGGTGTAATTGGAGTAGCTGGTGCTTTAACCAAAGGAAAACCACCGACGGTTTCTCCGTCGTGTACACGAATAGTTTTTAATGTTTCGTCATACGTAAATTCGCCCTTTGCGCCAGCAAAACTATAAGTAGTATAATCTGCCGAAGTTCCGCGTCTTCTTTGAACTTGTGTTGCCATAATTTTCTCCTTGTTATAACTATACTATTTTTTAGCCTAAAAGTCAAGATGTTTATGCTGCCATACCACAGACTTGCCAAGCAAACGAACACACATTTCCATCGTTTTTTGAATTGATGTATACTTGCGTTGTAGATGCCGCAAAACACCGCCAGTCAGAAGGATAAAAAACACTAGATTTTCCACCGTTCCAAGTTCCATATACGCAATAATTTGTATTTGCCATAGCAATAGGTAGGGTGTATGTGTACACATCGTTTCGTGTTAGCCCCCCTTGTTCTACCCATCCTGATTTATATTTGCGATACCAAGTGTAATTATTAGATGATGATGGGTTTTGCTTTGCAACTACATAGTCAATCATATCAGTGTTGGCAAAATTAGTGTCTGCTTTGCTATTCAATACCTCTGTTGTTACACCTGCTGTATTTTCCAGTGCTGTTTGTGTGAAGTTGCCGACATAGAAGTAGAGATACATCTGCGTGGCTTTCGGTTGAACTGTTGTGCTATTACCATAGATTGACGAAGAACGAGAAGCGTTGAAATCGACTTTTGATGCTGGATTCGTACTCGAAGCTCCTTGACCCATACCCGAAGGTAAATAACCCGGTTTTTGAGCTTGCCCAAAAACACCGCTTGTATGTTCAAAAATACCAAAAGTGGTCGCCCACGAATTTCCAAAAGTTCCTGTAATATTCGGCAACCCTGCTTCCACATACTTTCCAACAGTATCACGAAGACCCGTCACACCAAACTTTGTTCTCGGCAGTTTGAATCTTGTGTTCGCCGTATCAATAATGTAATACCACGCCACACCAGTTGCATTATATATAGCGGCAACGTTACTTTCTTCGGTAGCAGGACAAATTTTATGCCCGTCTGCTGCAACCACAAACCATACTGTTATACCTGCAATTGTTTCGGATTGACCTGAAAGGCCTTCCGCATCGTCAACTAAATGTTGATACACCGCTTCATACACATCACCACTTTGCCAAGAAAAAGTGTCGGCTCGCAACCAAGAAGGGTCATTAAGAATATGGTCTGCCCACGCAAAAGAGAGTAGTGGCATACATTGTCTGCCACCAGCAACAAGTTTTCCATTTTTGTAAATACTCATTTATACCTCCTCTATGCTGCTCTACCTTTTACTTCCCAAATAGTCCAACCAGTAGTCGCATAACTATTAACTGTTCCAACCGTCATTCCTGTAGTAGTTTGCCAACCTTCTTGAACAACAACGTTTCCAGTGTTAGCATCTTGTGCGACGTTACGATAATAATCAGTATTTGCCATTGCTATAGAAAAGTTTATTCTCTTATTTGTAGAACTAATACCTCCGTTTAATTGTACCTTTCCCCCTTGCTCAACCCAGCCATCAGCATATTTACGATACCAAGTATAGTTGTTTCCAGCGGTTGGTGCTTGATATTCTATGACTTGATGCCCTTTGTCTACCTTATTGTTCAGAGCTTCTGTTATCTCGCCTATTTCTGTCGCGCTTCCGCCAATATCGTCTATGATAATGTATTCGGTTTCAGGGTCTTTTGTTACAATCGCTTCGTATTCCGCCATTGTGCCTGTCCAGGTTTTCGCAATGCCTGTATTCTGGTCGATTACTGCAATAGCTTGAAGTTCATCATCGTCGTTTTGTGTTATTGTTAAATCGTCAATAGCAACGCTTAAACCACCAACATCATACGTTGTTTGTTCGCCGTCTTCATCGGTTCCATAGATTTTATTAGCGTCTGTGGTTTTGTCTACTTTATCATCAAGCAACGCTTCTGTTTCTTCTTTAGTAAAGTAATCTGATAAATCTATTTTTCCAGCGTTGTCTGATACCCATTGTAAAAACATATACCAAACCCATTCCATAGACCCATCTGGTCTTTGGATAGGCACATGGATAGGTGGTATCGCTTTTGTCTTCATTATACCAGTCCTTCTTCTGCATCTATACTTGCGCTTAGTATGTTTACCATGCTGGCTGTAGAGAGTCTTACTTTGAATATACGCAATGCAGAAGACCCTAAACGCCTAAATTGTATTTTCTTTTTGTATTGTCCATAATCGCCCATCTTTATCATACGTTCTGCAACCCATGTATAACCGCCATCTTCAGACCAACTAAGCATTACTCTATCATCTGGACCTAAGCCCACATCTAAATCAAGTGTCAAAGAATAGAAAAATATGCGTTTTTTGCCCTCTGTACGCAATGTTGGAAACACAAACTCTCTGCAAATTGGAACACCGTTATCTGTATAAATATTTGAATCCATAATATAAAGCTTATCACTTGTGGCACTAGATACAATCAATTCGCCGTTTGGTCTACGCACAATAAGGTCGCCTTCCCACTCACCGCCATCGCCTGTCTCTCTTTCAGACCAGGAAGATGTTGATATATCATACACCAAAGTCTTTCCAAACTTTTTAAACTTTAATACATAAAATGTGTGACCACCTTGTGTATAGATTTGACCTACCACGCCGTCTTTATCTGCCTGTGTCTCTAAAGAACCCCAGCTTTTTATCATGTCAATCAATGCTGGAGTAGAGATTGGTTTTAAAGCAGAATAGTTTTCTGCGGCATAAATGTTTCCATCTGTACCATAGAAAAAGAATACAGTCTCATAAGTAGCTACGCTATTTTTGCATACACAACCTTTGTTTGCATAAGCCCCTTGTATATGTGCAAAAAAGTCATTTCCTACCTCACCAGTTGGGGCAACAACTTCAATGCTATTAGAACCAAAACACCATAATTCACGCATATTAGAAGCCAGGGCCGCCAAATTGGTTAAAGCTGTGTCTAATTGAAATGCGTATTTTAATTCATAACCTAAAACATCTGTGTATTGAATATAAGAATTACCAGACAACTGACAGCTTGCAATAAATACACCTGATATATACGATAACGATGTATATCTGGCGTCACCAGAACCTTCAGGAACGGGCACAGCACCGATTTCCCAACTACTAGCAATGTACTTATCTTCGCTCTTTAAATCAATGTAAAATAATTTTTTAGCTTCCGAATTAAGCAAAACTACAGTCTGGCCGTTGCTTACCATTTTTACATTGCTACTCGGCCTTTTTGCGTCGTCGACACCAACGAGGCTTGTCCATAATTTGCTCGTAATATTTACAAGTTGTCCGTCAGAAGAGCGATAGACAACATATATACCTGTCCTGTTAACATATATCAAACAGTCTGATAAATAAATCATGCCCAAAACACGATTGTTGCTCGGGTCACTCAAATCATAATATTCTTTCAGCCCAGGAGACCCAATCAGCATATAAGCACCTGCTGCTTGGGGAGATGGTTCAAAAATCATGTTAAGCAAACGTTCAGACGAAAACGGTCTTGACCGAGATTGATACGTCTGTTGTGGTAACTGTAAATTCATTAGCGCCACCTTTCGTTTGGAGCCATATTATACGAAACATCTTCGTTATCGTGCAATATAGCGTTTTCTTTGCTCTCCTTGGCTCTTGCTTCTAATATTTGCTGACGTTCTACAGGAGCACCGTATTGCATAGCTAATTGTGCTGCTAAACCATCTTCAACCGCTTCATAATACTCATCAGGGAAATCTGGGGTGCTACGCGCATCTTCCAGGAGCGTAATTGGTTCAACGTACGAGAACCTCAGATACTCCCCGAACTTATTAGGCGTTCCCCAAACTAACATCTTGCCGTCTTCAGCTTCGCGGAAGAAGCAATAATTAACTGGTTCACCACCTAAGCCTTCATGAGGCAATAACACAAAATCTTTTAATGCCAATGCGTTCATTGGTAATTGCATTTGGTTTCTGAATCCAAATTTTATAACGTTCATTATCTGTTGTGGACGGCCTATAACTTCACCAAAGCCAAACATTGTTAACCCTTCGTGTGCCACAACCATATCGCGATATTCCAAAGAAACAACTTCTACATCAGATATGAAATAAGCATACTGGTCGTCAAACTGTATATCAAATACTTTACCAGCAACCTTAACTTGTGGCGTCCATACAGGATTAAAATCATTTGTGGTATAGATTTGTGTGCCTACTATCCCATCTATCATCACGCCGTACACAGCAATAAACGTACAACCGTCTTTATATCCCCACGCTGTTTGATTAGATACCATCAATGGCATTAGTATAAAATCTACACCGTTCTTCGAAAAAGAACAATACTGTTCTGTATTCATATTAAGCAATCTATCACCAACAACGCTGCGCGCTTCTGAATACACGTTAATATTATTAACAGATTTCATATCGCCGGTTACATACGTGTCAGTTGTGCCAATATACAACTTGTTCAAAAACTCTGCTGGATTAGCAATACTTGGTAATTCTACTGTCCAAGAATCGGAAAATTCGCTAAAATCCATCGTGGAGACTACTGTTCTTAAACCAATAAGAGATAACGGCGAAACTAAATAAAACTTAGAATCAAAAGATATTATTTTTTCTACGCCATTAGTTGTGTAAACTTCGCTTAGTTCGCCAGATGATAAACTATAAACACCAGCAAGCGGGTCAACTAAATACACAGACCCATTAGCCATATACAATGTAGACTTTGTTAAACTATAACTAGAAACATCTACACTTACCCAATCTGCACCAAACGCTTTATAAAACAAATATGTAATATTATTATCGCTATCATAAACAGTAGCATACATATCGTTAGCAACTTTGCCAAAACCAGTAATTTTTGCATAGCCTGTTAAAGTACCCCAATCTTCCAACATAGTGGCCGCATCTGTTATATTTCCCCAATCGTCCGTTTCTAAATCAGAAGAATCTGTTATAGACCCCCAATCGAGCGCATCAATAGAAACCTGACTAGATATATCAGACCATTTCAACAAAGACGATGTTGGGTATTTTAAAGTCGCTTCTATTTGTTCTTCGCCCAAATCTTTTAAAATATTTTCAGACAAAGGTGCTTTTAAAACAATTCTTAGTTTTTTTGCTGTGTCGTCTTCAATAACCGATGCAGATTCTACAGCTAAAACATCGCCTAATTTGTCCGTGCCAAGAATAGCGATATTATCAGGTACATATTCTAAACCTTTTACAGTCACAACACGTGGTTCTATTAAATAATTTTCCACAAGTTGTGTTTTATACACAGAAGAACCAAAGAATATAAATACGTTAGTTATATTTCCTCTAAGATTATTTCCAGATTCATCTGTCATTGTTACTGTTTTAGCATTTGTGTTTACCGCAGTAACAATACAACGTTGCCAGTTATAATTAACATTTAAAAATAAAACATCGCCAATTTGTGGGCTAATAGTTTCGTCACTATAAGAAATTGTTTGAAAAGGACTAACAAAGTTCTGTAATGTTGTTTTAGCAAATGAAAAACTAGAACCAAAGAAAACATTATCGTCCGCATATAAAGGCACTTGTGCTTCTTTTGATAAGGTCAATAAGCCTTCTTCAAAATCAACGTCTGTTATTCCGTTTTCGCTAAGAACGTTATTAAGTACAACAAGCTTTTGACCTGCGGAAACATTAGATAAGCTTTTTAATTTAATTTTTGTTGCACCTATACGTTCAAAACCTAAAACGTCTGCCATTTCTACTCTTTTATAAGCTTCGTGAGCCAAAGAGTAATCGTTTCTTTTAGGAATAAACGGCATATAACCCGTTTTTATCTTAAACAAGCGAAAACCATCATTGTTCCAAGATTGAAGCATGACGTTTAGCGTGTGTGCGGCATCTTCTATCTCTGCCTGTGTTGGCACAGATTCAAGACTTGTAATATTAGCCTTGCGAAACGCACAGTCTATCAAGTGATTTCTTGCTTTGTCTAACATAAAAACGCTCCTACAGTTTAGACCAATCTGTTAAAGATACATCTTCTTTTAGTTTCCAAGGACGAGGGTCTGGAACAACTCTCTGTTCCTTTGGTATAATAATCGGCATTTCTTGAGGATTGCGTGGTTCCCAGCAAGTGTCTGAACAAACACGTTCCCCTTTCCAATTCATACGAGTTTGGCTCGCATACCGTACGGAGCCGCATATATCGCACATAACTTTATATTCGCCTTTGACGTACGGTTTACGAGCCATAGTTCTACCTTTCCGCTATTGTATTAAACACCAGCATTTCCGTAGATAGAACGCCAATCGTTGCATGTGTGTGAATAACGAGCACGTGCTGTAACGATAACGTCTTTCGTCAAGAAGTCTGTATCAACATCAATAGTCAAAGCTTTACGATTGTATTCAATCAAGCCTTCTGGACAATCTGTCTGCAAGAACCATGCAGTTGAAGATGTCAAATATGGAGAACAGATAACGCCTTTGATAAGGTTGCTGTTCCATACGTTGATGTTGTTATAGTTGGTGTTAACCAATTTGTCAGATTTCAAGATTTCTTTGATTTCCAATTCTTTGGTTACAGGAGCAATAATGTTCTTGATACCCAAGTCAACTGGAATATTTTTGTCGTCTTTAGCCTGACGAATTTGGTAATACATTGCACGCAATGCAGCGTCAGAAATATCTGCAGCTGTAGCAGCGATGTTGGATTGGTTACCTGATTCTGTTGGGTGAGATGCAGATACCAAATATGTACCGTCACCATATGTGTTACCAGAGAAAGCGCCATTCAAAATGTTATGAGCAACGATTTCTTTTGTTGTACGCATAGATTTAGCCAACATTGGTGTCAATTTGTTAATTGTTTGTTTGTACAAATTGTCATCACGAGCTTCTTCTGTGATACGGTAACCCAAAGCCCAAACAGTATGAGCAATACGGTTGCTGTAACCTTGTTTTGCTGCGTCCATTGTTATTTCAGCGCCGGATTCTTTACGACGTGCTAAACCAAAACCTGTAACTTGTACAGATGTTTCAGCATTCTTTTCAGAATTACGTTTTTCGAATATTTTCGCAGCGTATTGTGGGTGTTCGCGATAGCTTTGCCCAAAAATGCTACGAATACCTGGTTCCAATAATCTTGGAAACGAACCTAAAGTCATAGTCATAGTTATTCTCCTTAGCTATTTATACCTGCTACATACATCATTTCTGTAGAGTTGTTAATCTTGACCAAATATTCTGTAGCATCAGTTGCATAAGGGTCTGTTACAACGCCTACAACCTTAAATGGCAAACCTTGTGTCGTTGCTGTAGAATCCAAATCTACTTTAGATTTTCCACCTGCAGGAGCAGTATAGTTAAATCCAGCGTTTCCGCCAACGTTTACTGTTTCGCCAGAACCAGCACATACTTTGAATGTGCAATCTGTGTCGACCATTACGAAAACAACACGAGCTTTTGAGCCTGCGCCTTGGTCCGCAACTGTATCGAATGGGTTAACTGGCATAATACCAACTACGACACCAGTAATAGCTTTTGCGCTTGTTACACTTGAAGATTCAACAGTGCAGTTTGGCAAAACACCAGCTGGAATACCGTTAATTGGATTTGCATTCATTCCTAATGTGCGGGTAACAACATCCCCAACAGCCACTGCGGCAGATACGGATGCAGGTATGTAGTAAGCACGAACGCCACCAAAACCTTTCGAATCCATACTACCATAAGGAACGAAGCCATATTGCTTTGTTGCATTAGACATAGTATACTCCTTAAAGTTTAGTTAATTTTGGAATTTTTATCGTGACTCAAAAAACATACCTATTTAACCCGCAAGGTAAGGGATAACTCAATTTTCAATATACATTATGCCACAAACACAAGAAAAAGTCAACAAAAAAAATCACCCAGGGAAAAACACAAAAACCCTGGGTGCACACTGTAACGGAAAAAAATGTCGAAAAAACGTTACAGCGTAGCTTCTTTTTGCAAATGTACGCCTTCGATGCTAGCGTCTTTTGCAAACTTAAGGTCATCAGGAGCAATTCCTAAAGCCTGGAATTTTGCTTCGGCTGCGGCCCTTTCTGCTTCCATATCTTCTTCAAAAAGTTCTTTTTCGATTTTCATAAGATATGCCCAAGCAGGATTTGCCATACCAGTAGCAAATTTAATTGGTTCGCCTTCGCTTTGGTTTAAGTATTTAGCTAAAGACTTGTCAACCACCAATTCGTAACCACGAGCCTTAAACATGTTTACACGACCTGGAGAATCATTAACAATCATGTAATGGAATCTTGGGTCTTTCATGTTTTCTGGTATATCAAACGGATTATCTAAACCGATAGCGGAAACTTTAGCACGAGCTTCGCGCTTAGCTTCCAGCTTTTTTTGATATGCTTCTTCTGATTGTTTTTCCAAAGCAGCTTGTGCTGCAATTTTTGCTGCTTCGTTTTGTGCTGCGTTATTATCCATAATACGCTCCTTTATTTTCTAAATTGTTTCTTAAATTCGTTCCACATCGCTTTTGACTTTTCGTCTTTATCGCGATTCTGGTACCAATCTGTTTCAGAGATAATGCTTATAGCAACTTCTCTGTCTTCCTTGCTTAAAGAATCCCAGCCTTCATATTCGTTTTTACGCGTTGGTTGGGTGCCGGTAACATCAGCAGCAGATGGTCTTGCGACAGGTGCTGCGGCAGGTGTTGCTCTACGTCCAAAGATTTTGCTTTCAATATAAGCAATACGTTGGTCTGTTGTTTGGTCCGCATTGATTGGTGATGTAACAAACTTTACAGCTTCGTTATAGATTTCGCGTTGTTCCAATGTAAGCTTTGGAAGTATTGTGTCTCTCCAAGCGCGTTCTCTTTCAACATCGATGCCGTCTGGAACAATAGCATTACCATCAGTCTTTTGTGCAGATTTGTCTTCGCCTACGTGTTTCATTTCTTCTTCAGTAATTGCTTTCTTCAATTTATTTTCATAAATCTTTTCAGCAATTTCTACAGCTTTCTTAGAATCAGCCATTAAATGAGCCTCTTCCAAGTCTTTCTGCAGTTGTTCGTTAGAAGCAACCAATGTATCAACACGATTTTGTAATTCGCGTTTTTGCATTTCGAGAATCGTAGGAAATGCTTTTTGCAAATCTGTAACCTTTTTCGACATTTCGCGCAAACGGTCACGTAAGACTGGTGCGGATTGTTCTGCAATATCTATGAATGTTTTTGGGTCTTTCCAATCGTTAGGGTTTCCTTTAAAATTTTCTTTTGGACTCCATCCCATATTTTTCGCATACTTGATGCTATCTTCGTCCAAACCAAACTCTGCCGCCAAGTCTGCGTCAGTTTTTGCAATAACGACTGGGTCTGCGTTTTCTTCGTCGGAATTGCCTTCGGGAGCTTTATCTTTTGTATCGCCACCATCTTTGGATTCTGGCGCTTCATTACCTTTTTCTTCCTGTTCGTCGTCATCATGTCCTCCTAAGTCTTGTGTTGGGTCATAATCTGGTGATAATTCATCATCAGAAAATTCAATTTGTACATCCAAGTTTTCGTTATCCATTTATTGCTCCTTTTTCTTTAATTTTGAAATCACATATTTTTCCTGCATAATTCTGATTTCATATCCATCGTTAGCACCTTCTACAGTATCGTCTTGTCTTGATACTACGGTGCCAGAATATTTTGCGAATATAACCTCATCGCCAGGTTCGAAAAATTCTACATTCGGTCCACACTTTAAAACCTTTCCAATAATACGTGCAGCCAACTCACGTTTTACAACGTTGTCAGTAAGAATAATTCCACCCTTGGTCTTTGATTCAGGAAATTGAATCTTAACAATAAGTTGGTCGTCCAACGGCTCAATATCATTGATGCGGTCTTCAGGAACCAACAGCATATCATAAGCACCACTCATAAATCTACCCCCAAAGCTTCTTTCATCATTTGACGATAGCTACGAGCGACGTCTTCTAATTGCTTTAATTCAGCCGTCATATCTTCAAGCTTCATATTTAAAATACCATTGCAAGCTTGTTCCATACCATTCATCACAGACAAAGTATAAGGATTGATATTTTCAGCCGGGCCAGAAATCATGTCGATTTTTTGACGGCCAATATCTTCCTTCTTCATCCTGATGTATTTGAGAAATTCCTGAGTGACTGGACTCAGGCGCCATTCAGCCCATTGGGCTTCAGTAAGTATATTTACCATTTTTTTACGCTCCTTTTTTTCACTTACTCAATAGTCTCTTTCAACCCTATGCTTACATCGTTCGGTTGTGTGTCTTCTACGCCTTCAACACCTTCTGGGATAGATTGTTTCAATTTATCACCAAGTAAGCTTCCTACAGGGTTATTGAAATTGATACCCATCGCTGCAGCAAGCATTTGTACTTGTTTGCCAAGATTACCCGTATCAACTTCTTCTTCAGTTGTAACCTTGTCACCCATCTGTTTTGCTTTTCTGAATGTCGTAGCAACTTTCATATCAGCCATAGCACGAGCACTTCTTGCCAAGCCTTCAGTATCAGCACGATACAGGTCACCGATACCTTGGTCTTTCGCGCGCAGAGCCAATGCCAAAGCTTGTACAGTTTGAGCCTTTGTCAGGTTCAAGTTTTCCATAGCTTGTTGCATTTGTATCTTTTCCATTGGGCTCATTTCGCTTGGTATGACGGTTGATGGGTCAATACCAATGTAATCGCATATCTGCATAGCGGCAGCATTACCCGGGATAAGTTGTTGCTGTGCCATTTCAAGCAGTTGTTGGGCTTTTGTTGCTTTGCTGATTGTTGTAATCAAGTTCGGGTCAGATACAGGAATAATTGAACCTAATTGTTCAAAATCAGTAACAGATGCGCCTTGGCCTGTAATCATTTGGTATTCTTTTATGTCTGGATATTTTGCTATCCAACCCAATATCAAACGCAATTCTTGTGTCAAAGCACGATGGAAACGTTTATAAACAGACTTCAAGCCCGTCATGCCGTTTTCAATAATTGCCATAGAGCTTGTAGCAGATAAATTACTTGGAATTTGAATGTCTGTGATTTGTTGAGCGCCTGCTATTCTTGCACCGGCATCAATTAAAGTCTTCAACAATTCAAATGTTGTTGCGCTTGGTTCGCTCTTTGGATTCGGCAAAATATTGTCAGCCAATTTACCAGTAAAGCTATTAACTGTTTTCCATTCACCAGGAGAAACAGTGCTTTGCCCTTGTTGTAAACGAATAGATTTAGAAATCCAACCACCACCAGTGTTGTTTAAAGTACCGGCGTCAAGTAATTGGTTAATCGATGTATCAACAGCTTGGTTGATAGAAAGCAACAATTCGCCAATACCTAACGCATACATACTACCATCAGGAGATTGCATGAATGGATATTCTACAAAGTAATCGTCTGGAATAATTTTGTAAACCTGTCCTTCGACGTTTTTAATAATACTTGTTTCACTATATCTAGGAACAATTCTCACAACTTCTGCGGCTTTTGGCACAAATGTCACTATATATGGTTCTGCAAAACCATCACCATCCAAATCCCAGTTGATATAACCTTCCACAACTTCAAAGACATCAGAGAAACTAGAAGTTTGTTTGTCTTCAACGCGAACAGTGGCGTCGCTTATCACTGCTTCACCCGCTTGTTCTTCTTCTGGAAAATCTTCTTCGTCAGCATACCAAACGCCGCTTCTTATCAAGCTGATAATGCTTTGGCGCGTTGCGGTATAACGATGAAAATAGAAAGGAGCATCTTTTAAGCAAGATGCTTCGTTTGGTACAAACAAGTCTTGTGGAAACACTAAGTCAGAACGAACTGACATTATTTCTGGGTCAAAATAAACTTTCTTCAACATCAAGCCATTGATTGGCAAAGCTGTTGTAAGTTTGTCCAAATTATCAGGCCAAGCCGGTATCTTTTCTGCAAGATAAAAGTTTAAGTATTTAGCAATACGTTCACCAGCAGCATAGTCCTTATTGTCAGAATAATATTTTGTTTGAGCAACATCACCGTCTTTCCAAACCGCTGGAAATATACGTGAAGCAAAATCAACACACGCATTGGTGATTAAAGGATATTTTACGCTAGCTGCACCTTTCCAAGGAAAAGTCTTTGGCTTATAAATCTGCAAAGCTTCTTCGTTAGCTTCGCGTAATTTTTCGTTTCTTGGGGTGCGTAAAGAAACAAGGTCTTTATAACGCACATCACAATAATCAAAGAAACTTTCCAAAAGGTCCTTGTTTAATAAACGAGCAACGTTTGTTGGGTTCGATAAAATTTCTTCGATTTTAAGTTTTTTGGCCATAATTTACCTTTTCATTCTAAGAATTCTTGCCCTTTTAGATTGTCTTAACAAATCATTCACACGTTCTAAAGAATTTTTTTCTCCTTCGAAAGCCATTTCAAAAGTATTTAATAATCTTTCATATTCAGTATCAGGAATAAACGGTTCGTCACTCCCTTGCAAATAACCAGCGGATAAAGAATTCAGTCTATCATCGCGAAATAAAGATTTTTTCATTTTAGGGTCCGACAAAACCGATTTGCCGTAATTATCTAAAAGAACTCTTACTCCAGCTTCTGGAGATGCTAAATAGCTAGGCCAAGCCCTAGCGTTTGCTTCCGAAAACATTATCTCTTCGTAGGTCGGTTCTTCATCAAATTCAATTCTTACACCAGGTTGATTTTTGGCCATAATACTCCCCTTTCGAATATCTAATATTGCCATTATAGCATTTTATTGCACGGTTGTCAAGATTTTAATACCCTGTTGGGCCAACGTTTCGATTTGGCTCTTCATATCGGTCAAGGTATTTGTCCATATCTTCTTCGTAAAGTTCTTCCTTAATCATTTCAAAGGTGGTAGCGAGGTACCGAAACGCGTCCGCGGCATCGCAGTTCCCGTTGGAGTCATGGTTTGGGTCCATAAGATACCCGCCATCGGGGGATTTTTTCTTTCGGTAGTTCTCCAAGCGCTTAAGCCCGTCCGGTACTCCGGATTCTGGGTCAGCATTAAATCTGCATTCGGGTATAAACTTCCCAGTCTCGTATACATCTTTCAATTTGTCCTTTGTTTTTGGTACTACAAACACATTATACCCCCAATTTTCCACCTCAGAAGCCAAACTTCTGTCACCGTCCTTAAACGAACCATGGGCAGCGTCATGCGGAAGCTCGATAAGGCGGAAACTGTAGCCTCTTGCTGCGAATTTCTCCAAAAACCACGACATTTCGCCCTTTCGAATCTCCAAATAAGCAAAAATACGTGGTTCGTCATCCACATATTGAGCACACCAACAAGCTGCAAGGTCGCTATGGCCAATATCGAAGGCACAAACGGCAGGGTAATTACGCAAATAAGGCGTATTCTTCACTCTTCCATTGGCTCGCATTAAAGCAAGCGGTCTTCCCCAGACTTGAGATTCATTCGTTTGTTCGAAGGCTTCTTTATCAAGGGTCGGATATTCCTGTTTCATTTTGAATTGAAGCACACGTTGCATCGCGGCATACCAATTCTTTTGTCTATCGGTCAATTTAATGCCATATTTCTCGTCTAATTCAGCGAAATATTTCTTCAAATCGCTATCAAAGCCACCTGCTGGCGGAGTATCAGACGTAAATTCAGGACTTCTCCACCAAGAATAGAAATGCCGCATAAAAGTATTTGGGTCTTGCGGATTATCCATCGCTTTATTCATATAGGCTTCATAAAAGTCACCACTGCTACCTTCAGCAGTGGATTCAATAAAGCAAGTACCGCCTGGAATCAAGGCCGGTAACGTTCCGGTCCAAAACTCGTGAGTCTTTTCAGGGTCTTTAATATACGATTTCGCCATTTCGGACGAATGGATGCGGGTAGCGGTTGCTGAACGAGCAGAAACCGTAACCGTTATCTTCGAATTGTTGTTGAATAAAAACTCATCACTATTGGATTTAACTACCTTACGGACTTCCTTTATCTCCGCAGGCAAGTTATTATACGCAAACTTAATCTTGGTTTCCATAATAGCCGACGCGGCGTCCTTATCCTGAGCAATGATAAAGATGTTTTCGTTTGAATTGAAAACCGCATAGTCTAAAAATAATATCTGAATCAAAGTGGAAAATCCAAGCTGACGCGATTTGCATATCACATGACGCGGATGCTTCAGATGGGCAATGTAAAGGTCGGCTTGCTCGGGCTTCATCACAAAAGTCACGACCCTAGAGCTTTTGTCAACGATTTTATACAGATTGTTGAGCCGCCAGAACTGATTAGAGAACTTTTCTTCCGGAGTCCAATCTTCCATCTGGGCCAACATCGCTTTTACATCTGGATAACCCGAAGTTTTATCACGAATTACTTGTAGACTCATCGTCTTCTCCTGTCATCTTGATTTCCACTTCCAAGTTTGGCAAAACCCAAGGGGTGAATAAGCATTTAGAACATTGCCAACCCTCAGATTGAAAATAACCATTATCCCCAGCACGACACATGCTGGATTTTTTTACAAATTCTGCCCTTTCTTTGCATTTGGGACAAATACATATAACCTTATCAGACATCGGTAAACCTCCATTCGTAACCACCGGCGGTTATTTGTTTTCCGTTGCAACATTGAGAAATATGGCTATGGCCAATACCGGTTGTCTTTCTGCTTCAGTTATGCCATCAAACTTTTTAACCACCCGCCCGTTCTTTATTTGCAATACCGCCTTTGATAACGGGTTGTCTTTACCAAATTTGCCTAAGGTTGGGTGCGGAGGCGCTGGTCGATGAAGAACATCATAAGAATGACGGATGTTTTCTTTTGCAGAACACCATTCTAAGTTTTCTACACGATTATCTGTCTTATCCCCGTTTTTATGATTAACTTGTGAAAAACCTTTAGGGTTTGGTATAAATGTTTCAGCGACTAAACGATGCACAAGTTTATAATTATGAGCGCCAAGACTAATGCCAAAATAACCATTTCGCTTTTTGCTAATAGTCAATTTCTTTATTCTTCCGGTTTTAGCATAGTTGCTTGAATATATATCACCTCTGTCGGTAACATAATATCCAGGAAAATCTGCTATTTGAAAAGCTCTTACAACTTCATATTGCTTTGCCATCACTTATCCTTTGTTTTTATCTATTTGATTCATTAAATTCGCTAAGCTGTTTGCGTCGCCTTTTATATTGACGGACATGTTCTTGTTGTAATTTGTTTGCGGCACGCGACCTTCAGTCCTGTTCAACACTTCCCTTATTGCTTGCATGTCACCCGATACAGCTTTTTCAACCAAAACCCTTCCAATCGCTTGGGCATTGTTTAATACTTTGTCACCGGCACTGTAGATGGTGCTGGGTGCGGCCATCTCGTTCCTTAATGCGCCACTAATCGTCACATCAACTACAACAGCCTTAATCTCGTCTTCCTTAAAGCCCTGGACCTGCATATTGTTTACCAAAGGCATAAGATTAGCATTGCCGGTATCAATGATTTCCTTTTCAGCATCGTTCTTAAGTCTGGAAATATTTACTTTATAAGCAGCATCCGTTTGCGGTTCAATTACTTCGACAGGTGCTTCTTCCCAATTAGGCGTCTGTTCCTTCGATTGCATCTTCGATGTCCTTCTTAGTCAAAACGGATTTCTGTGCAAGACGCTTCCTCATCGCGTCTTCTTGATAAAGTCGATGAATCTTTTGAAGTAAGATGTATTCTTCTTCACATGTACAACGAACATTGATTACTAATGTCGATACCATTTAACGCTCCCTTTCTTTGTTCGCATATATTATAGCATAAAACGATGTTAATGTCAAGTAGTTTTTACAGGGCGAATTTTTTTGGCGGCGGATTTTTTCCGGGCGCGATTTTTTTGCTGGGGCGATTTTTTTGCGCGGGGTGAAAGGTGGGGGACGCCACCCCACTCGACTTTAACCTAATTTAACTATATACCCCTAATAAATACCATTCCACATATAACCACATGAAAGCGTAGAGGTCTATCCCCTCGCGTATACGCGTATACGCATACGCGCGTATATACGCATACACACACGCGCGCGTTATCGCGTAATACCATTGCTTCCAAAATTTCATATATGATAATTTAATTACGACAATAGTCAATAAAAAAACAAAAAAAATATTTACTAATGTATAATTTTTTTGCTTGACTTGACCATATTATACAAAATATTGACTTTTTTATAAAAACAAAAATCAATTATCAATTATGAAATCAATTATCAATTAGTCAATAAAAAATATTTACTATTGTATTAAAAATATTATCATATATGAAATTTTATCGTGTGTTATGGTATTACGCGCATGTATGCACGCGCGCGTATAGTTTTATATTATATATAATATAAAACCGGCGCCCTCTTGCGCCGGTGATAGTAAATATTTACTATTTTATAAAAATTTCATTTTATGTTATATATCTTGCACAATCTTTTTATTTCTTGCATAATGATATTATTATCACAAAAATATTTAATATGCAATTTAAATAAATTGCTATTATCACCAGACAATAATCTTGCACTTTCAATTATATCGATTGCGTCTTTTGTTATATCTTGCATTTTATCACCCCTTGTTTTAAAAGTTAGTTATTGCATAACCGATTGTATAACCGATTGATTCTTGATTCAATAATAATTTTAAATCTTCAATCACCGCGCGGGCGTTTTTTCTATGTTTAATATGCGCGCGAATCGATTCGTATATTTCCACTTTGATAGTTTTTTCTTGTGTGCTTTTTCCGTTGCTTTCCATAACATATACGCCTTGCGCGGTTGACAATGTGCAATAATTAAAATCATGCGCATATAATACTTGCTTTATAATCTTGACCGCTTGCGCCGTTTTTATTTCTTGTTTTAATGTGTTTTTATCGTTTAAACCGATATAAAAAGTCTTTTTTATCATGTTATCACCTCTTTTTGTTTCTTGTTTTTTCTTTTATTTATTGTTATTTTATAAAATCTTTTTTGATTTTATGTATACATTATAAAATAATTATTTACTATTGTCAATAAAAAAATATAAAAAAAATATTTACTTTTTTATAATTTTTTATTTGACTTTTTTATAAAAATATGTTATATTGTGTGCATGATAAAAATAAATCATACACGCGCGCCGGCGTATACGGGCGCAAGGCAAGCCGGAAATAAGAGGCAAGATTTAGTTTTATCGATAACAAAAAATAAAAAGAGGTGATAATATGAAAAGAAATTATTCTACAAGCGCAATAGAAAATTTTATTGAAAAATATTGTGTTGATTGTTTATTTCAAGGTGATTCAGTGATAGGTCTAGGCAATCAGATATGGCTTATGAATAACGGGCGTTATTTTATAGTAAAAGAATATTTTATAAATTCTTGGACAAGCGGGCATAATGTAAGACAAGTAAGCAAGTTATCAAAAAGATTGCAAAAATTATGCAATAACGAAAAAGAAAATCTTTTATTACAAGATTAAAAGATTGTAAATCATTGCGCGTTGATTTACGGCGCGCCTTGACTTGCGATTCATGCAAGATTAACAAAACAAAAAAAGAGGTGATAAAATGATTTTTAAAGTTAATGATTTATATTATGTGTGCAAGTCTGGAAATTGGAAAGACGGATTTACGCATAAGATAGAAATACAAAATAAATTCGGTGAAACATTGCATAAGGCTATTGTAAAATATTACAATCGCACATGGGAAAAATACCGCTACCAAAGCGCCATGCAACATGCACAAGAGGGTTTAATTCGCAAAATTGAACGCGCAAAACAAGGCAAGGTTTGGTTAAATTATAGATACGAAGATTTTCAAAAATATGATTTTGAAAATGAGCCAGAAACCGCGCAATTCGCATAAAAAGTAAATAAAAATTAAAACAAAAAAATATTTACTTTTTTATAAAAAAAGACTTGACTTTTTTATAATTTTATGTTATATTAAGGTCAAGCCCTCAAAAAGAGGGAAGAAAAAAAGCCCCTCATAAGAGGCAAGAAACAAGCCCCGATAACAAGGGAAATAACAAAAAAAAATAAGAGGTGAAACAATGTATAACAAAAAAGACAATTTTAATTTTATGATTAAAACAATTCGCATGCTTGCAAAATCGCAAGGTTTTTATGGGCGTTTGTATAGACAATTAGCAGATTTGAATGAAGAAACAATCGAAGAGGTTATCGAAAAATTACCAGATTTTAAAAAAGATACTTTAAATGTGGTATATTATTTTGAATGTTAGAAATCACCTCACCCCTTGCAAGCGATAAAAAACTTGCAAGGGAAACAAGAAATAACAATAAAACAAGAGGGCAAGAAATGAAATATATAAATTGGTCAACAACAATTTTTCAAGGCTTTTATGAAAGCGAATTATACAACAGTGACACATTGTATAATATTTCCATGGAAGAGGACGCAGAATATGATTTTAAAGATGATAAGGCTTATCATGATTTTGAAAATGCAGTATGCGAAAAAATTGTAGACGCGTTATTTTATGATATGCAAGACGCGGAAGAAATCACCGGTATTAAGTTTATTAAATTGCATTCACCAAAATATTACAATTACGAAACAGATAAAATCGAATGTGATATACAATGCGATTGGCAAGGTGTGTTAAAATATGCGCAAGAAACGAAGAGGCAAGATTTCGAAAATTACTTGCATGATAATTTTACCTCTTGCAGTGGTTTTGTATCGTTTGTGCCAAATAATACAAAAGACTTTTTTAATAAACTGGAAGAAGATTTCGAAAGATTATCGCAAGTGGTATTAGAGTTTTATATCGAACAGCATTTAGATTGCGAATTATATCGCGAACATTGCTATGAAATCGCACAGAATACTTTATGGCAATATATCGAAGAGGTTAAGCCGGAAGAAACCGAAGAAACAGAATCAACGCAAGAGGTGAAATAATGTTAGAAAAAATAACAGATTATATTATAGCATTAGCCATATTTATAGCAATGCTAGCAGGCACAATATGTTTATTTCAACATACAGGGCAACGAATGCAAGAATACGCAATCGAACATAATTGCAGGTGGGATTATAACGATATGTGCTATACAAAAGACCAAAGACCATGGCTTTTTGAAGATTAAATAAGAGGTGATAAAATGAAACTAGAAATAGAAACAATATGCAATCGCAAAGCAGTTATCGTATACACCGGCACAGAACGAATCTTATTTTCTTATGATACCAGAATCGCAACAATAAACGCAAAGGGTGAACTGATAAGAAATTGCGAAGAATGGGCATTAAGCAATACTACCATGCGCCACTTGCACCAGTTTGCACCATACATAAGCAAAAAAGATTTCTTGAAACTAGAATTAAAAGAGGCAATATAATGAGCAAACGATTACACGAAACAGCCGAACGCGCAATGAAAGAGGCATTAGATGATTACTATGACGGCATATTTGATTTGAATTATGTGCCAGAAAAAGCAGGCGAAATCTTGGAACACGAATTAGATTGTGCCGGACAGAGAGTATATACACGACCGTTTTGGGTAGAAGATAACGACGCAGATTTAGATTGTGCATTAGATGAAACAATACAATTCTGTTTAGAACACAAAGTAAAAGACCACGCTATTGTCCTTGACGACAGCCAAGAACTTGTGTTTGTAGTATATTTAGTTGACGAACAATAAACCAAAGGGGAATAAAAATGAAAATACATATTTATAAAGTTTTATGGTGGGACAGAAACGAAGAACCAAGTGACTTTTGTCAAGGTTTTGAAAACACAAGAATTATGACCGAAGACCAGTTGCGTGAAGAATGGAAACATTTGATTCATGAAGAACACGCAGTGCCAGCCGGTGAATTTATAGATTATGTCAAGGACAATGATTATAAAAAAGAAGATTGGGAAGACCTTGATAATTTGTCGATTGGCACAATCGTAGATATTATGAACGATATGATAAACTATGATACCAAACAAGCATATTATATTCTTGAAGACGATATAGAAATAAAAGACTAAACAAACAAACAACCAAAGGAGTATAAAATGGCTTTTCAAAATAAAAATTTATCTGTGATTGCATACGCGAATGGTTTTACATTGTGGTATTATCAATCGCCAGAAGAAACATTGCAAGAAATAGAACAGCCGGACTATTTCAGCACAATTCATAGTCTACTCGCAGTTGGTGATATATTTATTATCAACGCAAAAAAAGAAACCGCTATGCGCAAATTGTCTGTATTAGAAGACAAACATGTTTGTATAGCACCATTAGATAAATAAGGGGGTATAAGGTGGGAGTTGTATTACCATTTATTAGCAAGAAGAATCAAATCTTGCAAGAACAAATGCGTAAACAATGTTTATCTTGCGTTGAGCAGATAAAACGAAGAGCGCAAGCGTTAAAAGAATATAGCGACCCGTTTGCATATGCTTTGCCGGCAGAAGAGGCAGAGTTATTGCAAACAGTTGCAACAAAGATTCTTGACGCAATATCAACCTTGGAAAGCAAGGAGGATTAACATGATTACATTTCTATTGATTATAATAGTTTTGTGTTTGTGTCGCGCAAGAATATACTAACCAAAGGAGCAAAACAAAATGAAACTTGAAATATTACAAGAACCAGAATGTTCGTTGAATGTAAAAGAAGACCTGTTAAGACGAATCTTACAATCAAATTACACACGAGCATTGTTAAAAGTGCGTTCGGCATTAACCGAATTGCATACATTGATAGCAGACGCACCAAAAGAATTGCCTGTGGACGACAAGGTTAAATTATTGAACTTTGTAAAGAAAGCAGATAAAGAAATTGGTGATATGATATATTAACAAAAGAGGGCAACCATGACCAAAAACGATTTACAGTCAGTGATACTACGCAAGATAAATAATGACGCGCAGTCCGGTTTAAAACATATATTCGATGTATTAAATCATGACTATGATGAAATTGTATCGCGTCAATTATTTTCTGTGATAGACTACTATGGCGACCATTTCGATTTTTGGCATGGGTGCTTTTGTGGAACAGTGAGTAAAGTTGCAGGCAAACCAGTATTAACAGACCTTGCCTTGAACCCTACGCATTTATTATAAAGGAAGAAATATGGAAAAGATAAGTAAGGCGATAATGCACGACAAGATACAACTTGCATTAAAAGATAAAAACAATGGGAGTTTACAAACAATTTATGCACGAATCCGTAGAACCGGTAGTCCATTTAAAACAGGCGACAGACGGTGTAAATATGGAACAACGGGCGTGGTGAAAGATATAAACGGAATCAGCAAACAACTTGTATTACAAAGATTAAGGAGTGGTTGGAGCATAGAAGACGCTTGTAGTATACCACCGAAGACGAAAGGAAAGAAGAATGAACAAAACATTAGAGAAGATTTACCTAACTCTGTATTGGCGTAGTAAGGCGTATGGTTATCCGCCAGCATTAAGCACTTTGGCAGAATCATGTAATGTAAGCCAGACAACTATAATCGATTGGTTAAAAAAACTTGCGCGCAGTGGTTATATTCAGTTATTCTTATATGAAAACGATGACTATAATGTAAAGTTTTTAATTGAACCAAAACGAGAATGGGTTATAAATATAGAGAAACGAGGCAACAATATAATCGAGGTTATCAGTGAAATACCTGTCAAGATTTATGTGCATGACGGATTACACGCGGAACCACAGGTTTATTTGAGCAGAAAAACATTAGATAAAGTAGAACTAGTCAAGAAAGGGATTCTTGCATGATAACATTAAGACCATACCAAGAAGAATGCGGTGTTGCGTTGATGAACGATATTAGCAACAAGGGCAATCCTATTTTGCAGTTGCCAACAGGCGCAGGGAAATCGTTAATCATTGCAGACATTGCCCGCAGATGCAAAGAACGATGGGGAGGTATTAAGATTTTAGTATTAACGCATCGTGCAAAATTGGTAGAACAAGACGCAGATAAGTTTAGGAAACTAGGTATTATACCATCGATTTATTGTGCAGAATTAAAACGCAAAGAAATCGGGCAGTTTACCTTGGGAACTATCTTGTCAGTTGCGCGACATGCAGACTTGTTTAAGAACTTTCATCTTGTAGTTATAGACGAATGTTTTACAGGGGATACGCTAGTGGCAACACCTAATGGTAAAAAAAGACTTGACAAATTAAAAGAAAACGATTATATTATAACTGCTATTGGCAATAGAAAGATACAAAAAATAAAAAAATCTATACACAATACAGTTTATAACATAAGGATTGGCTATGAAGATAACGATAGGAAAAGGAAACGGTTTTACACAGTTAGATGTTCCGGACGGCATCCATTTTTTACCACACAAGGATGGGTGCGAGCCGAACAAATGGTTCGGGGGATGGAACTTGTTGGCATACAAAATATGCCAGAATTGTGGCAAGTATTTTCATCCGGCAAAGGGGCATGGGATAACATTGTTTGCAAAAAGAAAATATTGCTGCAACAGGTGCTTTTATCTGAAAGAAAACCCGATGAAACAAGAACAAACAAGAATAAACTTGTCGAACAAATTGAAAAGTATTGGTTGGAAACCGCCAGTCAGATACGGCAATGGGTATTTGAGTCCGATACAAAAGAAGTGGTTAAAGATATTAAAAAAGGATGGGTGGGTAGCAGAATTGCCAATAAAAACAGGGCATTGTCGAGATGGCAGTGGTTATCCAACAAATTACAAAGTGGATTTGGGGAATGTGCAATTAAAGTTGGCAATAGAATTGGATGGAAATTCGCACAATACCTTGGTCAGAAAAGCACAAGACAGAAAGAAAGATGCTTTTCTGCAAAGTATTGGGTGGAAAGTATTGAGGTTGAAGAATCGAGATGCGGAGTCGCGTTATATGACCTACAAGTTGCTGGGCACCCCTCTTTTTTCGCCAACGGACTTTTAGTGCATAATTGTCAAATGATTAACAACGACAACGAGGGAAGTTATAGAAAGTTTTTAGCGCAGTTGCCAAACGCAAAGATTGTAGGATTGTCAGCAACACCATTTAGATTGAAAGGTGGTGCATGCTACGGACAAGACAGATTATTCAATCGCTTGACATATAAGATTGGATTTGCAGATTTGGTAAGACAAGGCTACTTAACACCACCTGTAAACTATGACGCAAACGCAGATGATAATTTTGCAGATATGCGTATTACAGCGGGCGACTTTAATAAAGACGATATGAACAGACACTTTAATCGTATTGTTGAAAAAAGTTGCGCAGACCTTGTAAAGCGTATGGCAAACAGACACTATGTTTTGGTATTTGCTTGTAGTATTGTCCATGCAAACGCAATCGTAGAATGCTTAAACAAGATGGGTGAAAAAGCGATGGTTTACCACAGCGAACTGTCGTTGGAAGAAGATAAACTGGTAATCAATAGATTTGAAAACAAGCAGTTTAAATATCTGGTGTCTATTGATAAACTTGGCGTAGGTTTTGACGCGCCATTCGTAGATGGTCTAGGCTTAATGCGACCAACAATGTCCAGAGCCTTGGCGATACAACAATTAGGTAGAGGGAGTAGATTATACGAGGGTAAAGAAAACTTTTTGGTTGCAGATTATGCAGGCAATATACGCAGACACAATTTGCTTGACCCAGATTCTTATGATGTGCCTTGGGAAAGTATATCAAAGACCAAGCGCAAAGGGAATAATGACGCGCCAAGCAAGGTATGTCCACATTGCCAAGCAATATGTGCAACAAGAACGACAACATGCCAATGCGGTTATAAGTTTCCACCAAAACTAACAGTGAAAGCAGATACGCAAAAGCAGATTGAAGAAGATAAAGTGCTAATACAAATATGGAACGCATCAATAGAACATAACGAGAAACATAACTATGTAAAATTATTAGTTGGAAACTTTTTAGCATGCAGACCTGTGTTTTTCTTTCCGGAAGATGTAGGATTTGCAAAAACAAAGACGCTAATAAATTGGGTAAAAGTTTTCGGCGAATATGGTTTTATCTTGCCGAATAATATTGACTGCGAACACATGGTGTTATATCTTAACAAAATGAAAGGATTGTTTACAGAGGCAATATTTACAAAGAAAGACAAATACTGGGAATTAACAAAACTTATAAAGGAGCAAAACAATGCAGAAGCATGAATATGAAATACACAAATCGTTTTTAAAAGAGCCAGAAATAAAAAATATACCAGCGCCAAGCAATGAACTCGCAACGAAAATATTCACATTAGAGACAGCGCTGAATAAAGCAATGACAGGATTACGCGAATTAAAAGATTGGATTGCATGTCCGCCAGATATAAAGTATGAAGATTGTGTCTCTATGTATGCCGGTGGAGTAATAGAAGAAGTAGAAAAAATATTAGAAAGGAGCCTTTGATGATGACAACCAGAATAGACCACTTGATTGAGGCAATCAAACAAGCGGAAAAAGTTTTAATCGCCAACACAATACCGTTGACGATTGAAGAAAAAAGTAAGTTGATAGCAGAGAGTGCCAATTTACATAATGTAATCATGCACAATATGCCCGTAGAAAAGAAATGCGCATCGTGCGAACATTGTGTATTCTGGGAAGAAAAACATTGCTGCGCAGCCAGAGATATGCGACCAATACCATTCGAGGTAGAAAACAATGTCGGTGGGTGCAGTAAGTGGAGCGAAAAAGACTACATACCATTCGCTTTTGCTTTTTTAACAATAGGAGGAACGATTGCAGAAAGTATGTTTCAGATGTGGCAGAACACTGGGTTTGTCGGAGTTTTATAAACACCCCAAAATGCCAGATGGCCACCTTAATAAGTGTAAAGAATGCACACGTAAAGACGTTATAGAGAACAGGAATAAAAAAATCGAATATTATCGCGAATACGATAAAAAACGAATGTATGCGCCACAACGTGTAAAAGCAAGAGAAGAATATAGAAAAACCGATGCTGGTAAAAAAGCTACTTATAATGCAACAAAAAATTATAGAGCAAAACATCCAGACCGGCAAAAGATATATCGTGATTGCGAAAAAACATTGGTTAATCCACATGTATGCTCACAATGTGGTGGCACCGTAATAGTAGAAGCACATCATGATGATTATAACAAACCGTTCGATGTGCGTTGGTTGTGTAGAGAATGTCATAGAGGTTGGCACAAAAACAACACACCGACAAGCGCGAAAAAAAGCGAAGAATTAAAAGCACTAGAACTGTTAGTAAATAATGTATTCAAATAAAAGAAAAAATATTTGTAAAAACCTCTTGACATTTACAGATATTTATGCTATATATAGGACATAACAACAAAAAAAGGAGCGTGATATGTCAGACAGACTTAAAATCTTACAAGAATCTTGGATTCGAGCGAAAGCAGAAGAAGACAAGGCAAAAGAAGCCAGATTATTAGTTGAAGATATGATTTTGGAAGAAATCGGATGGACTTCTGGCGACCCAAATTTCAAAACATGGAAAGACGATATTAAAATCACATTCGGGCAGAAGGAAGAATATGACAATCCTGCATTGATTGAATTTTTCCGCAGTCGCCCACAGAACTTATTAGCAGAAAGTTGCCCGTTTAGAGTTAAACTGGAACCAGACGCTAAAAAGATGGCTGCGTTTAAGGTTGAACACAATGACTTGTATATGCGAGAATTTGCGCCAATCTGCTCAGTCAAATTTGCAAAACCTAGTTTTGCTTTAATCGATAAAAAGAACTAAAAGAACGGAGAACGATATGTTTTTAGAACAAGTAACGACAGAACAAAAACCACAAGGTCTTCGTGTAATGATTTATGGTGAACCAAAAGTTGGTAAATCATATTTCGGCGCACAGATACCTAACCATGTGTTTTTGAACCTTGAAAATGGTTTGGAACACTTGAAAGGAGCGAACAAGTTGCCATACACAGACAACTACGATAATGTGAAACTGATGTTAAAAGAATTAGAAAATTGCGAACATCCATATAAAACATTGGTTGTCGATAGTGCAGATGTGTTGGAAAACTTAATAAAGAAATGGATTGTAAAACTGCAAAATAACACATCATATAAAGATGTTGCGGACATACCATTTGGTCGTGGTTATCCATTGCTTTTAACAGAAACAAGAAACGTTATCGAACAGTTTGAAAGATTGCGCACCAAACGTGGAATGAATATTGTATTTATTTGCCACAGCGAAGTAAAGAAAATGCAACCACCGGTTGGAGCGGAATACACCTACATAGCACCATCTTTATATGCAAAAACCACACAAGGTGACAGCACATTAAAGATATACAGCGACTATGTAGATGTGATTGGTTATTGCACATTTAAAACAATCGTGCAACAATCATCAACTGGTTTTGGAACACGCGGACAAGCAATCGGCACAGGTGAACGCATCTTGCATTTGGATGCAGCGAACCCTGCTTATATCGCCGGCTCACGCTACCCAATGCCACCAGAAATACCTTTCTCATGGCAGTCATTTATTTCTGCTTTGACAGGTAAACAACCAACAAAAGAAACAGCAACTACAATACCAACAGAACAAGAAACACAAGGAGCGTAAAATGAATATGTTTGGATTTGATTTGAACGAAGCACAAAAAGCAAGAGACGAAAGTTTACCAAAAAGCTTGACAGCAGGTAAATATAAATTGATGGTTACACAGGTTGAAACAGGTATTCACCCATTCGGTGGACAATTTACAACACCTGCTACTAACCCAACAGACCCTGATGTCGAAGTGCGTGTAAGTTGCGTCTTGGTTGAAGCAACAAATGGATTCAAAGAAGGTTGGAAACACACTTTATTCTTCTCACCATATCGTATGAATAAAGATAACCCAACACAGTTGTCAACAAAAGCATTGATTGACCGCGGTGATTTGGCAGATTTGGCTTTCGCATGTTGCGGAACTAAACCACAAAGCGAACAAGAATTGGTGCAAAAACAATTCTATGTTACCTTCAAAGAAACCACAGGCAAAGACGGCAAATCTTATTTGAATATCGAAAAGATTGAACCTTTGACCGCAGTGTCAGAACAACCAATGCCAATCGGCTCTGCTGCACCAGCAGCTACTGAACCAGCAGCTAATTCGTTTAACGCAGAACCAGATTGGATGTAAAAGATTGGGCGGGAGCATCCGCCCGCCTATAAACCAGAAAGGAGCATAAAATGAAAGTAGAAAAAATTAAAAAAACAAAAGCAGTAAAAAAAGTACCGGCAAAAGCAGAACGTTATATTAAAATTGTATTCACGCAAGAAGGTTTGCAAGTTTATGGAAATTATGTTAGCGACATGAATCATGTTGAAGCACTTTTGGCTTTGATTATTTCATTGGTTTCTAACTGTCCAGATGTTTCTGTTTGCAAAACAGCATTAGATGCAATCAACAATCAACGTTTGGCAAATCAAGCGGTTTCTGATTTGTTTGGCTCATTAAAACCATGCAAATCTTGCAAAGCTAAAAAAGCAACAAAAAAAGCAACAAAGAAAAAATAAGGATTGGAAATGATAAACAATCAACAATTATTAAGCTTTGTTGAACGCATCGAAAGAATCGAAGAAGACATCGCACAAGGCAACGCAGATAAATCTGAAATATATAAAGAAGCAAAATCTGCTGGCTTTGATGTTAAAGCGATTAAAAAATGCGTTGCTTTACGCAAGAAAGACAAAGACGAAATCTTCGAAGAAGATGAAATCTTGAAGCTTTATCGTGAAGCTTTAGATATTTAACCGGACTGGCACTACGAGGCATTTCTTTTTCAATATCACCTCCGCCTCGTTGTTAGCGTGCCGGCATACCACGTGTGCCAAAGTATGCCATTTAATAAGGAATAAGGGAGAGTAACGTGTTCGAATCTTTAACTGGCGAACAGTTATCACAGAATAATAATATATGCGTAGCTTGGGATGCGAACGCATTACAATATCTGGCCCAGGGATATTCTGTCGTGCCATTGGCACCAAAGCAGAAAGGCCCAAAGCTCAATGGTTGGACCAAGTTTTGCGAAGAATTGATGCAACCAGACCTTGTGCAAGGTTTCTGTGGTAAGAACAACAATATTGGTCTGGCCTTAGGGTCTGCGAGCGGCGTATGCGCTGTTGATATTGATACTGATGACCCACAAATATTATCCAAGATTGAAAAGATATTACCTGAATCTCCGGTCAAGAAACGCGGAGCAAAGGGATATACCGCATTTTATAAATTCAATGGTCTTCCGAGCAAATCGGTAAGAAACCAAGAAGGCACTGCTGGAATAGACTTTTTGTCTACCGGTAAGCAAACTGTATTGCCGCCTTCTGTACACCCATCTGGTATGGAATATTGTTGGTTAACACAACAAACCCTCTTGAATACTGCCAGAGAGGACCTGCCAGAACTGAGCGGAACAGTGCTAGACCAGTTACTAGCACTGTTTAAGCCCAGATTCGAATTGCCACATGTAGAAGTTGAAAAACATTATGCTGATGTGAATGTAGAAATTGCAAAGAAAGCATTGTCGTTTATTAACCCTGACCAGAGTTATGATACTTGGATTCAGGTTGGCTTGGCTTTGCAAGATGGTTTCGGTCCAATCGCCGGAAGCGAATTATTTGTTGATTGGTCTTCACGTGGCGCAAAGTTTGACGGCATTGCCGAATGTATGAAAAAGTTTCGTTCGTTTCATGACCCTCGCGAAATCACAATCGCAACGTTATTCTATATTGCAAAAGAAAACGGTTATCAGGGCGAAGACGATTTCGACCTTGCTGCTATTAGAGCAAAAGCAGAAGTCGGTGCACAACTGTTGGATTCATGGGCCAAGCAAGACGAAACTGTCACAGACAATCGTGCTCATTTGATTGATATTATCACACATCCAGTTGGCTTGATTGCAGATATATATGAATGGATGAGAAAGGTTTCGTATTTGAAACAAGACTTATTCTCTGTTGCCGCGGCTACATCATTGGCAAGTGTATTCTATGCACATAAGTTTCGTGGTCGCTCTAACGCATACACTAACAATTATATCATTTGCGTTGGTCCGACAGGTTGCGGTAAAAGTATGATTTGCGATAACGCACAATGGTTGATGGCGAACGCGCCAACAAAGTTGCATAATCGTTTAATGGGCGAAATGGCATCTGCGCCAGGGTTGATTGACGAACTTGTGCGCAAGGACGGTATTGCATATTCTTACATCGATGAAATTGGACAATTCTTCCGCTTTTCCAAAGGGGAAAATTCAAGCCAATACACACAAGCCATCGGAACAGAAATGACAAAGATTTATAGTAAGGCACACACTAGCTATACAACGCAGGCTTATTCGGCCGCGGCAAAAAGACCAGTGCGTGAAATAGACCATCCTTGCTTGATAATCTTCGGTCAATCTGTGCCAGGACGTTTATATGACTCTGTTACAAAAGAAGACTTTCGTGATGGTTTCTTTAATCGTTTTACATTGATTGAAATTACCAAAGATGAAATACCAGTGCGTAATCCAGATTATGTTGCGGCGGAAGATTGTCCACCAACAGAAATATATGAATTTTGGAACCATCTTGATTCATGGACCACAAACGAAATTCATAAAATAAGCTCATGCAACGGATTGACTGGTGGCGTTAATACATTGTCTGTGCCATATACAGACAAAGCAAAAGAAATGCTGGAAGAATGTTGGAAATATTATAAAGAAACATTACCAGAAACACTCGATGATGCGGACGTATTCAAGGACGCATTAACACGTGCTCACGAAATGATTGAAAAATACGCATTAACATCATGCGAATTTATAGACGAAAGACCAATCATTACAGAACGTTCGGTAAGATGGGCAAGAGCATTCGTGGATTTCCATTTACTTGGATTGAAATCACACGTGCGCGAACTTGCGGACACACAATACGGACGCGACTGCATAAAGATGAAGAACTCTGTATCTGTCGGAAGAAGATACACCAAACAAGAATTTTTTACTGCTACCAATTCAATACATATTGGTATCAGACAAAAAATGATAGACGACTTAGTAACACAAGGAGTATTTGCTTATGAGAAGGACGAGAACGGAACCTATATCATCAGAAAACGGTGATGCTTTGACCGCATTCTGTGTTGAGCATTTCGGCTCCATTAAGAAAGCGGCATTGTATATTGGTGCACCATACATTAGTTTATGGCGTAATTGTCAAAGACCAACAGGTGCATGGCGGTATCTTAACACGTTTGTGTTAGTTGCCAAAAAAAGAACCGAAGAACTTGAAAGTAAGTTGGAATTTACAAGAGAACAATTAACACACGTTACCAGATTATATAATGATTTGGTAGCAAAAATAGAAAAAGCACAAATGGAAGAAATATAACCAAAGGTGGCGATAATGAGTGATAGAAAAGAAACAGTAATTCAATTTTTGTATAGTCACGCAGACGATATTGAATACAAAGGCAATGAATTACAATCAGTAGCAACAATGGTTAGAAACTGTGTTGATGAATTAAAAACAGAACTAGACCGCACCAAGAAACAACTGGAAATAGCAGTAGATGCGTTGAAAGAAATAAATTGTTGTGCATTAGATTTTACCAGAGCAAGAGATGCATTAAAACAAATCAACAACATAGATAAGGGAGAATGACGATGAAGATAGAAAAAACACCTATTACCGATAACTGTCGTTTTGCATTAGGATTTTCTGTTTGGAAATATAAAAAATTCAACTGCACGAATCTTTATCTTGGAAAACTGTTAATACAAATAATAAAACAAAGAAAGGATAAGTAATGTCAGAAGAAGACACCACAACAATTATAGCACTTATTGGCGGTTTGGCTATGTTGTGTGCCGCATTTTACGGTTACTTTACAATAACAATATAAATAAAAGGGTGTAAAATGAAATACTACATTCTACCTTTAAGGCTACCAGGAATCAACGAGTACCAGAACGCATGTCGTAGACACCCAATCCATGGCGCTATGATGAAGAAGAAATGGATGACAGTTGTTATGACGCACTTGTCTCCCGTTGTAAAATTCTCGTGGCCTGCACAGTTTGAAATTATTTACACCGAACCAAACAAGAAGCGCGACATCGATAATATCACAGGCTTCGGCTCTAAGGTGATTTTAGATGCGTTCGTTAAGGCGGGTTTTTTGCCCGACGACGGGCCTTCGTATGTAAATAAGATAGATTCCACTGTTGTATACGGAGACGAACCACAGATTGAAGTATTCGTCAAAGAACAGGGAGACCAGCTTTGGGCAGACATCAGCGACATTGATAAACTGTTCGAAGAAGCAAATCGGTGGGCAGATGAAAACAATATGCCTTTCTTACCGGAAGAACAACCAAACATAAAACAACCTAAAAAAAGGAGCAAAAAATGACAATAACACCAGCAGCAATGTATTGGATAACAAGGTTAGATAGCGTCGCCGGACTTATGTGCTTTGTATTATTTGCGTGTGCACTCGGCGCAGGTATCACCGCTATCCAATGGGGTACTAACGAACCTATTGACGAAGAACAAGAACCTTATAAAAAATGGTTTAAGCGAGAAACTATAACAGCAATTATCGCAGCATTGATACTTACGTTTGTTCCTTCTTCAAAAGAAATGGCTATGATTTATGTAGTGCCACACATTACTGAATCGCAAGTTATCAAACAGGACATACCAGAAGTATATGACCTTGGTGTCAAGGCATTAAAAGATTGGTTAAAGAAAGAAAACAAAGGAGCAGAAAGCAATGATAAAAAAGAATAAGAAGGAAGAACCGTATAAAATGCCCAAATGCTGTCAAGAAGCGATAGCAAGAGGACACAAATCTTGTCCGATTTGTCACCAGACATTTATGGACTTTTAACCAAAGGAGCAAAATATGATAAAAGAAATAAAACAATATCAAGCGGCGGACGGTAGTTGTTTTGCAAGCAAAGCGGAAGCAGAAGTATACGAAGAAATGTTGCGAAACCCGCACTTTAAGAAAATACAAGACCGCATCGAAAGACTTGAAAGAGACATGCTGGCAATGAAGGCGGAAATAGCAACGTTTCATCGGGCACCAGCAAGAAGCCCATTAGAACCATTTGGTCCATATCAAAGACCACAAGCATATTTAAACGGTTGTAAGGCGTTTGATGCGTCAGTAGATTAAGGAGAAAAGAATGTCAAGACAAATCATTTGTGGGATACCAGGATGTTCACGTTGCAAAATGGCAAAAGAACAAAACCCAGAAGCACAATATTTAGAATTTGGACCAGATAGCCAAGAGATATTGTTAAACTTCTGTAGAGCGATAAACGTATCGCAAATGCCGCTTATTATTACTGTGCCGGAGGAATAGTGATGGACACAATGATAAAATGCAAACGTTGCGGAGGCAGAGGGTTTATGGTAAAAGTAGATGACTTGTATTACGCAAGGTGTCGCGATTGCCACAAATGGCTTCCGTATGAATTTCTGGGTATAACCCCACAAGCAGCAATTCGTAATTGGAACGAAGGAAACAAACCATTGCAACAAAGGAGCAGATGATGAATAGAACAGCGATTATATTAACAGCAATAATAGCTACGGCTACCGCTGGTTTTATCGGAGGTGTTTATATGGAGCATAAAGCAAATATTGGTTCTCTAGAAGAAAGGATAGAAATAGAACGCGATTATTGCAAAACAAAAATACAAAATGCTTTAGTAGCAGAAAAGTTTAAACAAGCAAAAAAGAGTACAATATGACACAACAAGACAGAGAAAAAGACGGACAGCTTAGAATAGTGTTCGAAAAACAACAACAACTTATTATAGTGTTTGATAAATCAAAAAAGAAAGGAAGATAAAATGCCAAAGAAAAAAAAGGAAGTTGAAATCAAGTCAAAACCATCACATGTGAGCGTATTAGAAATCGCCAAATGGCACGAGGTCACCTTTCCAGACACAACCCTTGCGGGCCAGAAAGCAAAAATAAAAGAAGAAAAAAGAGAATGGGCAAAAAGCAACTGTGCTGACATATCAGAACTTGCAGATATTTATATCGTTTCGTGTGGTTTAACACGTTTTGATTCTGCAGAAGCAATGATGGGATTTCATTATGTAGAAGAACAATGTATGTTCTGGGGAATATTTCATCAGAAGTTGTTAATAGCTGTTGACAAGAAGATGCAGATAAATTACAATAGGGTATGGAAAGCAACACCAGATGGAGCATACCATCATATGTAAAAAAACAGGAGGGAATTATGCACAATATACTTGACGCAATCTATATAGAAACACCACAAGGCTTAGGGCAGAAATTCCGCACAAAAAAAGTACCGTTATCGTCAGTGTACGATAGCGGTTTTTTTGTGTCAGACATCTTCGGTACCGAAGCTTGGGTTATTGATAGCCATACGTATGAAGCCCAAATCAAACATATACTATCACCACTGACAGACAAAGCATATAAAGCAATTAAGGACTATGCAGCAATGCAGTATGAACGCTTTTGCTATTTAGTCGACAACCACATTGGATGTTTCGCTGATTAACACGCCGTTAGCATCTTCTATGCGAACTTTATATGTGCCATTAGCCAAATAAAACGCGGGGAAGTATCCACGACCATCAGCAATCAATGGTGATGTGTTTTTGATTGTTAAAGACAAATTAGAATACGAAATAACTTCGTTATCTGTGCCGTTTGCATACACAAACAAATGAGCGCCAGCGGCTGGTGTTCCGTCTATATTTATTGCTGCCCATCTTGGGTCTTTTACCATTGGCATATTAGTCTCCTTCACTTAAGGTTTTACCTGTCATTATCAAGTATTGGTTTATGCCATCGCCTAACGAATCCACAACACGCATCATTAAATTGCGTTCTGTTGTGTCTTTTGCAGAGCGAAGCATTTTGTTAAATGATTCTGCGGATGGGTTAGTTGCAAATTCTTCTACCATAGCCATTGTTCTTGGGCCAAAACTTATTTTGCGAGCCGTTGTCACAGCAGCGTTTGCTCCCGCAACACGAGCACCTGCAGCACCCGCGATAAACATTCTGATAAGAGGGTCAATCAGCGCTGTATTACTTTCGTATTTGCCGCTTGCACTAAGCCATGTTCTAAGGTTATTTGCAGCAATAACTTTCGGCGCTGATTGTTTAGCAAATTCTTGTAGTTCGCCAGCTTCGAAAAACTCGCTAAGAACGCCCGGTTTTTCAGTCATTGCTTTTAATTCGCTAAATTCTACATAATCGCCTTTAATCATTGCGTTTAAAAATCTGTTTTCAAAACCAAGTTTAAAACTAGCAAGTTTTGTTGCTGCTTCTTTCGCGTCCATACTTTCTGCTAATTTATTTTTTAAAGACGTTAAGCTCGTAGGAGAAAAACTTTCTCCCATTTTATGAAATGCTAATAAGTCGTCAGAATTAGTCATTGCCTTTAACGACCCGTCAAGTATTTTAGACTCCGCTCCCATTAAGTTGTTTATTTTTTTATGATACGTTCCTACAGCGTTACTTAAACCTTTTACAACTTCAGATTTTTTTATTTGCCCAACATAAGCCTGCATATCCATTAAATCGTATACGTTGTCTGTGCCATTTCTTATAATATTTTTTGCAAACATGTGCGCAAACTGTTCTTTTACGCCGTCGGCCATTTCGTCTTCAAATTGTGCACTCAGTTGAGCGATAATATCTTGCGTTTCTTCTGGTGCAACGTTTTTCATTTGTTGCATCTGTGAATTGATATATTCGTTCTTAGCTTTGTCAACGTATGCTGCCATAGCTTTTTCAGCGTGTCCGCCTGGTTTTAAAGCGGAAAAATTAGCAACTTGTGCGTTATTTATAATAACATCAGTTGCTGCTTTATCTGTGCGCAATGCGTCACCTGCAAAACGAACACTTTCTGAAAAATCCCAATTATGTAAAGCTATATTTTCTTGAGCTTCTTTCAAACCTGCAGATTTTATTTCTTGGAAGTTTGGGCTATTTACGCCTGTGTATTTGACCAAATCATCAGCAGTTGTGCCAAGTTGTCTTGCACCAATCGCATCTGTATAAGCTTTGCCAAGAAAGTCGTTAATATTCTTAGCGGCTTTTCCTTTTTCCACATTGGTTAACCCTTCTGCGGTGTTATAAATAAAACTTTTTCCCGCAGTCATTTGTTCTATCGCAATGTTTCTAAACCTAGGGGATTTTTGTAGCATTTTTGCGATTTGTTCGCTTTGTTCTGGTTCTATATTTTCTGCTACTTTTTCAAAAAACGCACCTGCAGCACTTGTGTCATTTACCCCAGCCGCTTTCGCTGCTTTATACGCTTCTTGTCCTTTTATAACGTTTTCTTTTCCCCCTAACAACGCTATAGCTCCGTCGGTAACAGCAAAACTTTGTTTTATTTTTCTAACAGCTCCACCGATACCTCCAAATATCATATCAATACCCATGTTAGCAAGAGTGCCTTGGCCCGCGTCGCCAACAGTACTTAATATTGTTTGTCCTTCTTCCCAGTCTTTAGTGCCGGCCACTTGTTCGGCTATTTCTTGCATTTTAAAAGCACCTTCTGCCGCAGCAGAACGAACACCAACCTCGGTCAAATAACCCGCGGCTCTTGCCGCCCTGGAGGTTTTGTCGCCTATAACAGCTGCTTTTGCTGCTTGGCCCAACTTAGCGCCATATTTTATGCCTTTTGAAAGAGCTCCGCCCGGTGTAAATATACCAGCAATTTCTGCGCCACCTGTAAGGTATGGATGTTCTTTTTCAAATTGTTTTGTTGATTCTACGAGCCCTGTATCTATACCTACTTTTCCAGTGGCCCAATCAACACCGGCTGCGCCCAAATCTCCAAGCCCTAAAGACATGGCGTTTAAATACCTGCCCGCCGCACCAACCGCATTCATGACAGGTTTAATACTTTCCAGTCGAGCCAGCGTTTTTTCTGCTCTTTTACGTTCTGGATTGTTTTTAAATTCTGTATCGATGGTACGTAATCTTTCTTGAATACCGTCATATATTGGACGATTTTCTGCGATTTTTGCGTTTATAATTTCTTGTATTTCTTCGTCGCTTTTGCCCTCTTCGCGATACGCGTTAATAGAATAGGCGATGTCGTCTTCACTAACACCACCTTTCGTAGTAAGATTCAAAACTTGCCAATCTGCATCAGATATTTCTACAGTCATTAAAACACCCTTTTGCCTTCTTTTTTATATTGACTTTGTGAAGCGGGAGCCATGCCTTCGCCTGTTTGTGTTCTTTTTACAGTAGGTAGCCCTTCTGACGACATGCCCATTACATCACGCGGAATCATATTTAATCCACCGCCATCTTTACCCTTGGTGTTACCATATACCATAAGGTTAACATATTCATCACGTGTAATAGGTGCTTTTTCTCCAGCAGCTTTTTGAGCAGCATCATATAAGCCACCATAATATGATTTAACTGCTGGGATAATCTTGTTTCCGCGACCACTTGCAATAATTTCAGCAATAGGCGCAAAACGTTTTTGTTCTGTTCCGCTATTGATAACAGAAGCACCACCTTTTGGAAACAGTTTCATCAAATTCATAACAGAACCAGTTACAGCTTCTTGTAATGCCATTGTTGCTTCAGAACGGTTTCTAACTGCTTTTTCGCTCAATAAACCAAAGAATCTGCCCACACCAGTATCAAGCCAATTTGCTGATTCATCCCATTGATTTGGATTGTCTTCAATAAGTTTTATAGCGTCAACAACACCTTGTGATGGTATAACATCACCAATTTCATTCATGCCACTTGCTGTTGCTTTAGCGTTTGCTTTTATTTGAGCCGCTTTTTCCCTGCTTAATGCGTTAATATTTGCAACCGCTTCTCTTGATTCTGCGTTGATTTTAGCTACACCTTCGCGAGAATTAGCGTTAATATTAGCAACGTCTACAGCTTTTTGATAGCCTGTGTCAGCAGAATAAACTTTTCCTTCGTATGCTTTGTCAGCACCATATTGCTTACCTTCTAATTGGTATTCTTGTTTCATTTCTTCGCGAACATAATCTGCAGTTTTTTTGAATCGTTCTAATTCATCCATACGGTCACGTATCATAACGGCTTTTTCGTAATCTTTATCGGCCAAAGCCATCTTTAAATCATATTGCAATGCGTCATGTTCTTGTGCCACTGCGTTCTTCATGTCTTGAACGGTTACTTTGCCTTCGTTTTGTATTTGTTGTTTTTGCAAACCGTATTCACCCTTCATCTTTTCTTTAGCAAGTTGTGTGGCTGCTTTAATTTTTTCAATTTCCATCTTTTCACCGCTGATTAAAAATTCAGATGCGGTCAAGTCATCTAATCCTTGTGTTTCAAGCGGCAAAAGTTTTTTAATTGCTGCACCATACTTTTTCTTTAACTCAGGGTCATCGGTAGCATAAGCACGTTGCGACAATATCTTTGCACGATTTAAGTCAATAGCTTTTCCTTCTGGGTCTTCTTCCATACGTGTTGTATCATAACGATTAGCAAGTTCTGCGGTTTTACCCAGATAAGCATTAGGGTCTACACCAGATATGGAATCGAATACATCTTTCGCCATTAACAAGCCTTGTTCTAAACCAGAGCGTCTATGACGCATCGGTTGTACAGACAATCCGTCAGGAACACCTGGACCCGTAGGAGCAGGAACACCAAAACCACCGCTAAGACTGATAGCGGTGTTGCCGTCTACATTGGAATATAAACCAGAAAGATATTCGTTATCCATGAAAACACCTTTAGATAAAGTATTTTTGCATTAACATTTTCTTATATGTTTTTAATTCGTCGTCTGTCAAATCTGCTAAAGCTTCTTCATTAGCCATTTCAGGAACTAAACCGGTTTTAACAGCGACATCGAAGTTCTGTTCTTGTTCTTTGCCTTTCATGTAATCGCTTAACGCTAAACCGCCAACACCAGTAAGATTAGAAATGACTTTGTTAACAGTGTTTGCTCTTTGCGCTGTAAGATTTGCGGCTATGCTAGCTTGATTAAGAATAGAATCAGCTTCTGCTCTACGCGCGTCTTTCCAGCCTGAAAAATCTAAATTATACGCCATATTACTCTCCTAATGCTTTTGCATAATCTACTTTTAAATAGCCGCTTTCGTCTTCGACAACAGCTTCTGGAATAACTTCTTGAACTTCTTGAGCAATTAAGAACAAATGTTGTTTGCTATCATCTAAGCCAGATTCTTTGGTGTAACGACCTAAATAAATATTTAAGCCGTTAGCACTCTTGCCGACCAACTTCAAGTCAGTTTTTAATCTACGGTCAGAAAAAATAGCTGCAGCGGCTCCAATAGTGCCCAAGGCGCCAATAGCAGAACCAATAAGGTTGCTTTCCGCCGCTTTGTTGGCAGCATCTGTTGTTGCACCTGCTTGTGCTCTTGCAGCATTGATTGTGGCATTGTTTGCTTCTCTCTGCATTTGAATGTTAGCCAACGCAGAAGCCAAATCTGTTTCGTTTCCACCAAGTTTTTCTAATATGCTTGAAGTGCCACTTGTGCCGTATTGTCCGATACCAACGCCTTCTTTTAATTGGTTCAAGCGATTGCCATAATATTGATTTGCAAATTGTAGTAATGTATCGTCTAAAGCAGCTGCTGTAGCACCCGAACGCAATAAGCCAGATGTTGCTCTGTTTGCCATAACTTTACGTTCTGCCAAATCTTGCATTGCTCTAAAATTTCTATCGCCAGATAAAGAATCTACACCACCTAAAAGTAGTTTCATATATTCATCTAATGACGACGTGCCAGCCGCAGCATAAGGTTCGTATAAAGCCTTCGCTTCTTCTAAATAAGCTTTATTTTGTTCGCCGGCTCTTCTAATCTGATTTTCAATAGAACCGATACGAGCATTTGAATTGTAATTAGTCGCAGTTACAGCACCAGGATTACTCGCTGTAGTGACAGCAGGGTTTGATATAGTTGACAGCCCTGATACAGATATACTTGGCATTCTTACTACCATAATTTTCTCCTTATGCTAATAATAACATAAAATTGTCTTAAAGTCAAGGAAGAAAGAATCTTTTGCCTGACTTTGGTGCTCTTTTTTGAAGATGTACCCAAGTAGGTGTTGCCGAGAAGTCTTCAGCGTATAAACCCAACTCTTCCATCTTCTTTACATTCTTTTTTAACCATTTTTGCAATTCACCATCATCTGCAATATCTACACCTTCACCAGTAAGATGAGCAGAACCAAATGGTATTTTACTTAGGTCGGTTATGCCTTTCTGTTTGTATATGCGAATTTGGTCTTGTCTGCTACGCAAGCAGGAAGAAAAAACTCTTGCAGGTTTAAAACCTAAAGCGTTAATTCTTCCTATCAAATCACCTGCGTTAAAACAAACCTCAGGGGTGAAGTCTTCGGCTACACACCCTGATTTTACGCTCCTGTTGTACCATTCACTAAATACAAATTTCATTAGTCAGCTTCCTGCATTGTTACAGTTATTGCGCCGGCTGTTGTGCCGCCTGGTACAGTTACATCTTGTGATGCAACTTCTTTTTCATAAGAACCAGCTGTTTTTACAGCGGCAGAAGCACACTTAGAGCTTGTTATTGTAACTGTAATAACGCCAGGTGTATCGCCAGCATTACCAGGTATTTCTACGTCAACAGATGCTTCTGTGTAACCATCACCAGCCGTTTTAATTGTTGCTGCCTTCAATTCATACTTTGGATTGTCATAGCCTTGAATTTCAACAACGCCTTCGTCAACCAAGTATTCAATAAACTTGTCAACGCTAGCAAAATCAGATTGCAAAGCCATAATTCCGTCATATACGTAAACAGCAGCTGTTGTAGTTGCGTCTGTAGTGGCTTCCATATATGCAATTTCTGCTTCGTCACGAGTTGCAGAGTAAGTACGGACCAAACCATTTTTCAAATCTGTTCCAAAATTACCATCAACTTGCAAATATTTACCGTCGCCATCTACTAACACAACGCGGTCTGTTTCTATTGTTCCAGAGAACAAACCGTATGAATCTGTGTTAGAATATTTAATTTCGTTAATAGAACCTAATGTTAATTTATACATCTTCTTCCTCCTTTGGTTCTTCTTCTGCTTCAGGTTCTTCACTCGCAACTTCTTCTATATCATCAGTTGCGCTTTCTTCGACTTCGGCAGGTTTTTCTATCATATCTTCTGGATAAGGATGCAATTCAGCAATCTTTGCTGACAATTCCTTAACTTCTTCGATATATTCTGCCTCTTCTTCTTCAAACCATTCGTCTAAAATGGTTTTACGCATTTTGCGTGAATGAAGAGGGTCGACCAAAGAAGCATAAGCTGCTGCGCGAGCCTGAGCTACTTCATCATGCGTTGGAGGTAATGGCGCTGGTACTTCTTTGATTTCGTACACATGGTCGCCTATAACTTCGATATACGCATTGTTTGCGTTACACCAGATAGCCGCCTCTGGAGGGTACGAACCTTCAAATATCTGGCCTATATAGAATTCTTGTTCCATTTTATACTCCTTATTTCTTTCCACCTTTTTTTCCGCATGGCATAGTTTACTCCTTTGGTTATCGTTGCCTGTTTTTGCAGTTAATTAAGCAGACGTCACAAAAATCAGGATGGTAGTTATGTTCCCAATTTATAAGAGTTCTTTGTAAAAACTCTTTGTCTGCTGGTTTTAACTTCCATGCCTCAATAGCATGATAAGTTAAACTGTATTTAACTTCCTCAAATTCGCAAGGAAGATACGCTCCCTTGAGGTTGTTAATAATCTTATCGGCAGGAAAGATGTTCGCGGGATTGTTAGTTATGTATTTTGGGGCTCTTGCTTTTGGAACTAGATGTTCTTTTGTCATATATCCTTTTCTTATTTCAAGTCCGCTCAAAATACACTGCGTCATCTTTCCTTACCTCCTTATTTCTTTTTTGTAGCTTTCGCAATTTTTTCTTTGTTTTCTTCTGTGTTTACAACAGAAAGCCAATCGCAAATCTTTACAATCCAACCAGCCCATTTGCAACCGCTAAATACTTTAACGATGCTGGTACAGGCTGTACCTGCGATACCTATTACTGCGAAGATTTCTTCCCAGTGTTCTGCTAACCAAGTCATTTTTTGCTCCTTTTGTTTGGTTCGTTTAATAGTAAGTCAAGCTTAGTTTTTATTTCGACTAAGAGGTCGTGGTCTGCATCGAATCTTTCAATCTTCTGTTCCATATTAGCAACTTTTGTCTTAATAACTCCATAAGACACCGCTATAGAAACTAATGCTGTTACAACTTCTGGTAATAATTGTTCCACCTTAACCCTCCTTTTCGTATTTAACTTCCAGTTCCAAATCGTCAATGCTTGCCTGAACAATCTCTGCCGTATTGTTTCCAGCGGATACTGTCAATGTCTGTCCAGCAACCGTTTCTGTGCTAGCAGTTGCTAATGGATACACGATAGTCACTGGTGTTCCTGCATCATATTGTGAACGCAAGAAAGCCAAGAAGTCAGTTAAGTTTGCCATACTGTCGTATCTTATGCACATCAAACTATTTGTGTTCCAAGCCAACTCCAAGTCGTTCATTAACGATGTAACAGAAGCCGATGTTGGAATCACTGTAAAATGTGAACATAAACCAATATTGTTTTCAGGATTTGAATAACGGTCATCAGGTATTACAACCTTGGCTCTGAACACACTCTTGCCAGTAAAGTTAAGTTTTTCCCACCACTCTTCGCCTGTAAGCACAAATACACCAATCTTGCGTGTGACTTCGCCTGTCAATATTTCTTGAACATCTTGTGTGCTACCAATGCCCAACAAGTTTTCACAGGTTGCTTTACCACCATCCAAATATGGCACGTATGCTGTGGCTGTTGAACCTGCTTCAACCTGAACATTTACAGGGTCGTTTGGTCTGATAACTGTTGTTGCTGGGTCTGTCTTTGAACGAACAGCAATCTTGAATTTGTCTGTTGATGTTGCTGTAAATGTATAAGAACTATACCAGTTGACACTTGATGCGTTATTCTTTTCAATCCATACTTCATACGCAGATGCACAAGATATAGTATATGTTCCTGCTGGGAATGAGATATAATCAGGTGTTCTAATACGAGTGTCTGCCACAACCAAACTGCCCTGATAAAGTCCGCCTTGTTCAAACACACCGTTAAATAAGTTTTTGTTGTCTGCTGAACGAGTGCCAAGTGTTTCAATTATACCGTCAACATAGTAGCCAGTAAATGTTTCTGTTGGTATTTCAGCACCGTATGCAAAATCGCCAGTTCCCTGATTGGTCAAGAACACATCGTTCATAACATCATACATACCGACCACACCGTCTGAATTACGTTTGGCTGGAATCAGGTATCTTACGAGCATATTTGTATTTGAATACAATTTGCACCAATAAACTCTTTGTTTATAAGAAGTTCCTGTTGCATTGTTATAACCAATCTTGATACTATTGTTTGTTTGTGCTCCTATTGTGCTAGTGCTTGTATTTGAATAAATAACACTACTATTGACAGTAAATATTAAATTTGTTCCTGTCGTATCCATTCTAAATTCAAATGGAACGGCTGGGTTTATTGGTGCTAATGTAGCCGAAACATTTAATTTTTGTGCCAACAAACTGCTATTTGCACTATCAAAATAAACTCTACATCTTGTGGTGTCTGCTTGTCCAGAAACTGCTGCACCAATTAAAAACTGGCCGTCAATAACCTGTGCTTTTGCTTCAATAATACATCCACCAGTAATAGCAACACCACTGTCAATCCATTGTGTGCCTGTTCCTTCTATGTATTCTAACTGTGTATAACCATCTGGCAGTATTGCTTTCTTTCCTGCTGTGAATTGTCCTTCGCCAGCATTTTCAAAGAATTGTCTGCGAACCAAATCATACATACCTATATGACCATTGGACAGTTTGCGTGCTGGTATCATATCGCAAACACCTGCAACAGTGAAACGATATACACGACCAATAGATGGGCTGCTCTGTGATGGAACACCACCTGTATCGTGACGTGAATTTAAGTAGAAACTCAAATTGTTTGTAGCAGTGCCAGTAAATGTATTTGTGCCAATGACTGTGCCGTTCTTGCTGATGGTCATCGTCTTGTTATTTGTTGTTATTTCAACAATATCGCCAGCAACTGTGGCTTGTGTAAGTGTCCATCTGCCTGTTGCATCTGTTCCACCCCAATCGGTCACAAAATCAGCACCAGAAATATATGTTGACAAGCCAGAATAAGCATTTGTTGGTCTGCTACCGAAAGACAACACAGAGTTGTTGTTATAGCCACCAATACCACCCTTGAAATACATATTAACAGTTGGTGTGAATACAAGCCCTGTGTCAATGTATGCGGCTTTGATTGTTGGGTCAACACTACTGTTTCCAGTATAGCCCTGTATGTATTCCAATTCTTCGTAATCTGCTGGCAAATAACCTGCTATGAATTGACCTGTGCCTGCGTTGTAATAGCACTTGCTTTCCACTTTATCAAACAAGCAAGGAACATTGTTTGCATCAAGTGCTGGTATCATATCACGAACTAAAACATCATCTTCGTAGAATTTAATATAATATATTCTGTTATTTTTTCCTGTCTTAAAGATTTTGGAGGTATCTGTTAAAGTCCAAGAAGGTGTCTGTGCAACAGAGTTAGAACATAAAACATTTCCATCTTCATCATATACAAAGATTTGGTTATTAGCCACAATTCTTACAATTTTATCTACCAGAGAACTTGCTGCTACACAACTGATATATGAATTAGGTTGCCCTTGTTGATAGTTTTTGTAGATATAATAATTGTATCTAATCTCTTTTTCATTATACATTGGGAACTGCAGCAAACCAAAACTATAATCTGAGTCATTTGTGTTCAAAAATTCGCCATAATTAGAACTAGCAGGACCAAGCAGTTTTACCTTTATATCAACCTTTGTTTTATTGTTTGGATGATACCCTGTGTCAATATACTGTGTGCCTGTTGATTCCAAGTATTCTACTGGGCGAACCGCCTTGATAGCACCGTTGTTGCACCAGATGTCTTGTGGTGCTGTCGGTGTTGGGTATTCAGCATAAGCAAATGTTCCTGTGCCAGCATTAGCAAAGAACGTGTTGCTTACTGTATCATACATACCAATAGCACTATCGCTGTTGCGTTTTGCTGGAACAAGGTTCAATACATCTGTGCCGTTTTTACGCATTACAAATGAACTGATACGGATATAAGCAAAACCTGAGTATTCGCTGGTCGCTGGAACATATCTGCAAAACACTGGTAAGTTTGCAGTTGTTTCAAATGTTCCAATAGATGTATATGCCAAAATATTATTGCTATCAAGTTTTACACCGTTTTTGTTTTGTATTGTGCGATGCCACATTGTGTCAATCACACCGCCAACATCCTGCATATTGACATATTCATCATCAAAACGCCAATAGTGTGCGCCAGCCGCTCCTGTCACATAAGCACTACAAGCGTCTATATTTCCCGAAGTGGTTATACCATATATGAAATAATTAGAAAGTTGCGTTCTCTGGAACACTGTTTCAATTTCTGTGTCTTGATTAACCTTTAACCCTGTGTCAATGTATTGTGTTCCATTTGATTCAATGTAAGCCAAACGAGTATAACCTGTTGGCAATGGTTCACCGCCTATATCACGACCAGCAATAAATGTTCCTGTGCCTGCGTTTATAAAGAATCTTTTGCGGATTGTATCATACATACCCAAGACACCGTCACTCAATCTGCGTGCTGGTCGCATATCTGCGATGCCTGCTATTATGAAGCGATATTGACGGAACACCATAGAAGTTTGACCCAAAGGTGTTCCTGCGTTATTCATACCGTTGATATAAATAGGTTGGTCGCAAGTTGCGTCTGGTGTAAATTGGTGTGTGCCTAAACTTGTGCCATTTTTCACAACTTCTGCCAAAGAATTTTCAAGTTTATATTCATATACATCACCCAATGCCGACACATTGTCTATACGCCATCTGTTTGTTGATGCAACGGTATCTAACCAGTTAAGGTCAACTTTTGTATTACCTGAAGCACCACCAAAGAACAGCAAACCATCATCACCACCAGCGGTTTTTCTAGAACCAAACGGTGACCAGTTGTTCAATGAACCTGATACCAATGAAAACTTTGCGTATATTTTCATATTGGTTGTCGGGATAATACCAGTGTTGATATACTGTGTATTGTCCAAACCTTCAATATATTCAAGTTCCTGATAGCCTTCTGGCAAATTACGGCTTTCGCAATCACCAAATGCTTTTACGTATTGTAACGTATCTTCTATAGCGTCTGGTAAATCTAATGGAGAAACAGCGGG
>Ga0265300_10000317_pt1 | contig 50355 bp, 41 predicted proteins | sample AusTroGonzalo_MG_FD_193482 | JGI IMG/M metagenome (GOLD analysis project Ga0265300, IMG submission 193482) | Bovine rumen microbial communities from tropical cattle in Woodstock, Queensland, Australia - Gonzalo_03 | ecosystem: Host-associated > Mammals > Digestive system > Stomach > Rumen ... | reverse complement strand
AAGCCTTAAGGCTTAGTTTGTGACCGCTGTGCGAGAAGCGGATCTTCACCAAGCCTTTAGGCTTACGCTGGTAAAAAGCCCTAAGGGGGCAAGTGCAAGCCACCGGCTCAGCCGGTGGTCCTGACTTTTAAGGGGATAAAGCAAGATCTAAGCTCTCGCGACGCCGCTCTCTCTTGCCGCTTCGGCGACGGCTTTTGCGACCGCGGGGCCGACGCGCGGGTCGAAGGCGCGGGGCAGGATGTAGTCCCTTGCGAGTTCTTCGGGCGATACGAGAGAGGCGAGCGCTTGCGCCGCGGCGAGTTTCATTTCTTCGTTGATCTCGCGGGCGCGCACGTCCAACGCTCCGCGGAAGATGCCGGGGAAGGCGAGCACGTTATTGATCTGATTGGGGAAGTCGCTCCGCCCCGTGCCCACGACCGCCGCGCCTGAGGCGAGGGCGAGGTCGGGCATGATCTCGGGCGTCGGATTTGCCATCGGGAAGAGGATCGGATCGGTTGCCATCGAGGCGATCATCTCGGGCGTGACGAGGTTGCCCGCCGATACGCCGATGAAGAGGTCGGCGCCGACCAGCGCGTCTTTCAATGCGCCTGTTTTCCTGTCGCGATTCGTGACCTTCGCCATTTCCGCCTGCGCGGGGTTCAGCCAGTCCGCCCCTTCGGCAATGATGCCCTTTTTGTCGCAGAGGGTCAGGTTCTTGAGCCCGCGCGATAAGAGGAGTTTCGCGATCGCAATGCCCGCCGATCCCGCGCCGTTGACGACCGCGCGGATCTTGCCGATCTCCTTGCCGACGGCGCGGAGCGCGTTGATGACTGCGGCGAGCACGACCACCGCCGTTCCGTGTTGGTCGTCGTGAAAGACGGGGATATCGCACCGCTGCTTGAGCTTGCGTTCGATCTCGAAACAGCGCGGCGCGGCGATGTCCTCGAGGTTTATGCCGCCGAAACTGCCCGCGATCAGGGCGACGGTATTCACGATCTCGTCCACGTCCTTACTGCGAACGCACAGAGGGATCGCGTCCACGCCGCCGAACGCCTTGAAGAGGACGCATTTCCCTTCCATTACGGGCATGCCCGCCTCGGGACCGATGTCGCCGAGCCCAAGCACCGCCGTGCCGTCCGTCACGACGGCGACGAGGTTGCCGCGCCCCGTGAGGAGATAGGACTTCTCGGGATCCTTTTGGATCTCCAGACAAGCCTGCGCCACGCCCGGCGTGTAGGCGAGGGAGAGGTCGTCTCGATTCTCGATCTTCATCTTCGGAACGGTCTCGAGTTTTCCTTTCCATTCGTAGTGTTTTTTCAATGATTCTTCGGCGTAATTCATATTCTTTCGCCCGCATGGTGCGCGGGCATCTCCTTTAGATCATTTTGTCGGGTTTGACGAGACTATTGAACTCCTCGGCGGTCAGGTAGCCGAGGCGCACCGCTTCCTCTTTGAGGGTCGTGCCGTTTTTGTGCGCGGCTTTCGCGATCGCCGCGGCGTTGTCGTAGCCGATCTTCGGCGACAGGGCGGTCACGACCATCAGCGTGCGGTCGAGGTTCTCCGCCATCTTTTCCTTATTCGCTTTGAGCCCCGTGAGACAATGCGCGGTGAAGGAGCGGATCGCGTCCGATAGCAGGGTGACGGATTGCAGGAAATTATAGGCGATCACCGGCATATAGACGTTGAGTTGGAAGTTGCCTTGCGACGCCGCCACGCCGATCGTCACGTCGTTGCCCATCACCTGTGCGGCGACCATCGTCAGCGCTTCGCATTGGGTCGGATTGACCTTGCCCGGCATGATGGACGAGCCGGGTTCGTTCTCGGGGATCGTGATCTCGCCGAGCCCGCATCTCGGACCCGAGGCGAGCCATCTTATATCGTTCGCGATCTTCATAAGGTCTGCGGCGAGGGATTTGAGCGCGCCGTGCGCGAAGGCGACGTCGTCTTTTGCGGACAGGGCGTGAAACTTGTTCGGCGCGGTGCGGAAGGGCGCGCCCGTTTCCTTCCTAATTTCCTCGGCGACCGCTTCGGCAAAACCTTTCGGGCAGTTCAGTCCCGTGCCGACGGCGGTGCCGCCGAGCGCGAGGTCCAAGAGTCCGTCCGCAGAGGTTTTGATCTCGGCGAGACAACGTTCTGCCATGCCTCTCCAACCGCTGACTTCTTGCGAAAAGGCGATCGGGACGGCGTCTTGCAGATGGGTGCGACCGACGGTCACGATCCCTTCGCTTTCCTTTTCGATGCGGCGGAAGGCGTCGATCATCTCCGCGAGCGCGGGTTCGAGCTTTTCCGTCAAGGCGAGGTAGGCGGCGACGTGCAGGGCGGTCGGGAAGGTGTCGTTGGAGCTCTGCGAGCGATTCACGTGGTCGTTCGGGTGCAGGAGCCTCTCTCCCGCGATCTCGTTGCCCCGATTCGCGATCACTTCGTTGAAGTTCATGTTGGTTTGGGTGCCGCTACCCGTCTGCCACACCGCGAGCGGGAAATGTCCCTCGAGCGCCCCCGCGAGGATCTCGTCCGCCACGGTGACGATCAGCGAGGCGCGCTTGTCGTCCAATAGTCCGAGCGCACGGTTGGTCAGGGCGCAAGCCTTCTTCACGACGGCGAACGCGCGCAAAATGTCTTTCGGCATCTTCTCTTCGCCGATACGGAAGTTCTCGTAACTGCGCTGCGTCTGCGCGCCCCAATAGCGATCCGCGGGCACCTTGATCTCGCCCATACTGTCGCGTTCGATCCTTTGATCCATCTTTTTCTCCTTTGCGCGATCCGCATCCGCGCTTTCCTTTCTTCCCGAGAGAGAACGAGCCGCGTTTATGCGGCATATCGAGCGATCCATCGATCGCATATCGAGTTTGCCATTGGCAAACATATCAAGCGCCATCGGCGCATATCGACCGATTTAATTCCTGTTTTTTCGGTACGACGTCGGCGAGATCCCCTCTTTCTGCTTGAAGATCAAGGTCAGGTAATTCCCCGAGGAAAAGCCGCAACTTTCGGCGATCTCCTCGATGGACTTGTCCGTGGTCGCGAGCAGTTCTTTGACCTTGGTCAGGCGCAGACGGAGCAGGTAGTTCATCGGCGTGCAGTCGAGATCCCGTTTGAAATGATAGTTGAGGGTCTGCTTGGTCGCGTAAATGCGTTCCGCGAGGTCGTCGAGCGACAAAGGATCCGCGTAGTTCGCATTCATATAATTGATCGCTTTTACCACGATGGGCGAGGCCTGTTGGCGGCTCTCGGGCGACTGCGGCAGACGATGCTCCGCGTAGTGGTATAACGTCAAGAGGAAGTAGTCGAACTTCGCCTTGTCCGCCGACCGCTTATGCTCCTCGGTCAAGGGGTGATCTAGGGACAGATCGAGGATCTCCCTGAGGTGATCGGACTGCGCCGCCGCGAGGGGGACGAAGGTCAGCGAAAGGCTGGTCAGCACTTCCTGCGCGAAGTCGTCCAGGAGATTCTCGGAGACGTAGATATTGATCCTCTTGAAGGCGCCGCCCTCGGTCTTGTGCATCGCGAAAGGGGGCACTACCAGGACGGCGGGCGCCTCGATCGAGTAGAGGGCGTTCTCGATGAAGAAACTGCGCTTGCCCTCGTAGAGGAAATACACCTCGTAGTGGGGGTGGGAGTGCAGTTTGCGCATCGTCATTTGCGGCATTGAAGATTCTTCTATTCTGAGATAGGGTTCCATACCGTTATTATGCGCGTCCGCGCCCGCGACTGTCAATCCCTTTTCCGCGCTTTTTTCAAAATAATTATGTAATGATAAAAAAATATTGTTGTTTTTCATTATATATAGTGAATCCCCTCCGCGTTATAATGTAGGAAAACGAAAAGGAAGGTTATTTCTATGAAATATCTTGACAACGGCAAAAAAGCGACGGATCTGAAGATCGCCTACGTGGGCGGCGGTTCCCGTGGTTGGGCGCGCGGCCTGATGAGCGACCTCGCGGAAGAACCCGCGATGAGCGGCACGGTCTATCTCTACGATATTGATTTCGAAGCGGCGAAGGCGAACGAGACCATCGGTAACGCGATCTACGACCGCGAAGACGTGCTCGGCAAGTGGCACTACAAGGCAGTCCCGACTCTCGAAGAAGCGCTCGACAAGGCGGACTTCGTCGTGATCTCGATCCTGCCCGGTACCTTCGACGAGATGGAGAGCGACGTGCATCTCCCCGAGAAGAACGGCATCTATCAGTCGGTCGGCGACTCGGTCGGCCCCGGCGGCATCGTCCGTGCGCTCCGTACCATTCCGATGTATAAGGTCATCGCGGAAGGCATCAAGAAGTGCTGCCCCGAGGCGTGGGTCATCAACTACACCAACCCGATGACGCTCTGCACCGCCGCGCTCTACGCCTATTTCCCCGAGATCAAGGCGTTCGGTTGCTGCCACGAAGTGTTCGGCACCCAAAAGATCCTCGGCCTCGCCTATCAGGAGAAGTACGGCACCTTCCTCGAGAGACAGGACGTCAACGTGAACGTCGTGGGCGTGAACCACTTCACTTGGATCACCGCCGCGCATTACGGCAAGACCGACTTGATGCCGATCTATAGAGAGTTCGTCGAGAAGCACTACAAGGACGGCTACATCGTGGACAGCTCCACCCATTGGATGAACAATACCTTCGTCAGCGCGGAGCGCGTGAAGTTCGACCTCTTCCGTCGTTACGGCGTGATCGCCGCGGCGGGCGACAGACACCTCGCCGAGTTCTGCCCGGGCTACTGGTATCTGAAGGATCCCGACACCGTCAAGGAATGGAAGTTCGGCCTGACCACCGTTGATTGGCGTCGCGAAGACCTCGCGAAGAGGATCGACAAGACCAATAAGCTCCTTTCGGGTGAAGAAAAGTTCGAGCTCCGCGTCACGGGCGAGGAGGGCGTCAAGCAGATGAAAGGTATCCTCGGCATCGAGCCCTTCGTGACCAACGTGAATATGCCCAATATGGGACAGATCAGCAACCTGCCGCTCGGCGTGGTGGTCGAGACCAACGCGGTCTTCTCCGCGCGCGGCGTGCAACCCGTCTGCGCGGGACCCCTGCCGAAGGGCGTGGATTCCCTCGTCAATAGGGTGGTGAACGAGCAGCAACTGACCCTCGAGGCGGCGATGACCGGCAACTATGAACTCGCGTTCAAGGCGTTCCAGAACGACGCCAACGTCTGCCTCTCTCCCGAGGATTCCCGCGAACTGTTCGACCAGATGCTCGCAAACACGAAAGAGTATTTGCCCTTTTACGATCAATGGCTCGCCAATAAATAATCGGGCGCGTATAGCGGCACATATACTTCACTACAACATCAAGAGGGAGCAGTTACGTACGACAAGTACGCGCCTGCTCCCTCTCTCGTTGAGCGTTCGTCTCTGCACCACTCTCCGCGCCCGATCGGTAGATAGATGATTTTCTTTGTTTTTTGTGGAGCCTTGCATCTGCAACCCTTCTCCGCAGCCGTTAGTTTTGAGTTTGTTTCGTTGCCCTCGTCTAAGCACCACTCTCTGCGCCCAATGTTAAAAATAGTACGCGCCTGCCCCCTTTTTCGTTGAGCGTTCGTCTCTGCCACCTTCTCCGCAGCCTTTGTTTTGAGGATCCTTGTCTGCGGGTATTTTTCGTTGCGCCTCGTGCCGCCGTTGCGGTTCCCCGAAAAATCGAACAGATTTTTGGGGGTGTTGGCGGCTCAGCACCACTCTCCGCGCCCGATTGTTGAGAGTTCGTGTTTGCTTTTTCTCCTCACTTCATTCGGAAAGGATCTAGAGTCATTCTGAGCGAAGTCGAAGAATCGCCGATTATTAAAAATACAAGTCGATCCCTCCGCTTTGGGCGCTATGAGGTAAAGCTTTCTCGCACCCCTGCGGTCTGGATGATTGTATCGGAACGAATGGATCCGCAATTCCGCATTCCGCATTTAAAAAGGCTCTCCGCCGTTTGTCGAAGAGCCTTATATTTTGCTTGTTACCGATATTTATTCTTTTTCGATGTCACCGTCCTCGCAATGGATCGTATACTTGCCGGTACTCTTGTTCCAATCGTTGCCTTTTGTGATCGCATTCCACTGATCCTTGGTTCCTTGGAAGGTGATCGAGGTCAAGCCGGAGCATCCTGAGAACGTCCAATCTCCAATGTTTGTTACACCCTCGGGGATCGAGATTGTGGTCAAGCCGGAGCAACCGCTGAATGTTCTATCACAAATAGCTTTTGTATTCTCATGAATCCTACATTCTGTGATGGAAGTATTCTTTACTTTTATGAGCGCAACGTAGGGATTCTCCGAGTTGCCGAGATACAGAGCATTCTCGTATTCGTTGTAAGTTAATTTAGAACAACCGATGAAGGCTCCGAAATGGATGCTTTTAATTTGGCTGTCTTGAGAGAAGATGACGGAAGTCAAGCCTTTGCATTGGTAGAACGCATACACCCCGATGCTCGTTACTGAGTTTGGAATGACGACGGAGGTCAAATCGGAGCAATCAGAGAACGCCTCTTGATTAATCTCCGTGATCCCGGCGGGGAGCGTCAACGTCGTATCGGAACCAAAGTATCCGATGAGGGAGATCAAATCTCCGTCCGTGTATAGAACGTATCCGTTTTCATCGGTCGAAATTTTGCTTTTACTCAACTCGGTATTAACGCTCTTGGCATAATAACCGACGTTTCCGTGATCTTCACTTCCTTTCGTGATATTCAATGCAGATAGGTTATAGACTTCCACGAGTCTATCACATCCGTTGAATGCCCCTTCCTCGATGCTTGTCACGCTCGCCGGAATTGTGATCGAGGGCAGGGAAACACAGTCGCGGAACGCCTGAACGCCGATGCTCGTCACTCCTTCGGGGATCGTGATCATTGATAACTTGGAGCAATCGGCAAACGTAATCTCGTCGATAAGTGTCAGTTTACTACCTTCTGCAATGGTAACAGAGGTCAAATCTGAGCATTCATAGAACGCAGCGGAACCGATTTCGGTTATGTTTGCTGGAATCGTGATTGAGGTCAAACCGGAGCGATTGGAGAACGCAGAACGATCAATAACGGTAACGCTTCCGTCAGAAGGAATAACGCTATTTTTACAACCGAAAATCAACTCCTTGCTATTCGTTTTGATCAAGCAATTGCCCGCGCTATGATAGGAAGGATTCCCATTTTCCACTACGAGGGAAGTCAAATCGGAACAATCGCGGAAAGATCTAAGCACGATGAGCTTCGTGTTCCGGTGGATCGTGCATTGTGTGATCGTGTTGTTCTTTGCTTTTATGAGCGCGAGGTAAGGATTCGCCTCGTTGCCGAGATACAACGCATTGCCATACTCATTATAAACGGAGTCGGAACACCCATAGAAAGCACTATCCTCAATCATCGCCACCGTATCGGGGAGTGTGATTGAGGTCAAGTCGGAGCAACCGTAAAACGCATAGTAATTAATTTCCGTAATTCCTGCGGGGAGGGTCAGCACCGTATCGGAACCGAAATACCCGATAAGTGAGATTAGATCCCCGTCCGTATAAAGGACATATCCGTTTTCATCGGTGGAAAGTTTGCTGCCTCCTGCTTGATTATATATGTTCATGGCAAACCAACCTACATCACCTAAGTCTCCGTTGCCCTGGACGATATTTAAGGAAGATTGGTTATAAACCTCCACAAGTCTATAGCAATTCGCGAAGGCATTCTCATCGATAAACTCCATGCTTTCGGGAATCGTAACCGAAACCAAGAATGAGCAATCGCGGAATGCATTTTTCGCGATGCATGTCACTGCTTTGCCTTCGTATGTCGCGGGAATTATCAGGAAGTTGTCGGTGCATGTGCCGATACTTGTGACGGCATAGGTGCCGTCGTTCAGCAATTCATAGGTGAGCCCTTTGCTTTCAGTGGTTTGATTGCTCGGGGTTGCTTCGCTCGGCTCATTGCCCGGGTCGGCGTCCACGCCTTTGCAGGCTGAGAACACCAACGCGAACATCGCGCAGATGACAATCAAAAACAATGCGATTCTGAAAAAGCGTTTCATTTTGATTTCTCCTTTGTGTTAAAAATTACTATATATTATATATAATACAACATTTACAGTCAAGAGGCTACTTTGGCGACGGGGATATCTGTTTGCAGAACAAGGAAGATTCGCAGTCGCCGTTTATTGGAATTGGGAATTATAAAGCGTCGCGTATGCGCCGCCCTTCGCGAGCAGTTCCTCGTGCGTCCCTTGCTCGGTCACGTTGCCGTCCTCAAGGACGAGGATCAGGTCGGCGTTCTTGATCGTGGAGAGGCGGTGCGCGATGACGAAGGACGTGCGTCCCTCGGTCAGGCGATCCATCGCCCGTTGGATCAATACCTCGGTGCGGGTGTCGACGCTGCTCGTCGCCTCGTCGAGGATCAGGAGCGGGGCGTCTTCGACGATCGCGCGGGCGATCGTGACCAGCTGCTTCTGTCCAACCGACAGGTTCACGGTGTCGTCAAGGACGGTGTCGTAGCCCTTGGGCAGGGTCGTGATGAAGTGGTGCAGACCGACGGCTTTCGCCGCTTCGACGATCTTCTCGTCGGATACGCCCGTCTTACTGTATCGGATGTTCTCTTTGATCGTGCCGTGGAAGAGCCAAGTGTCCTGGAGCACCATGCCGAATAGGTCGTGCACGTTCTCGCGCTTTAAGGTGGAGAGGTCGACCCCGTCCACGTAGATCTTGCCGCTATCCACTTCGTAGAAGCGCATCAAGAGGTTCACGATCGTGGTTTTGCCCGCGCCGGTCGGACCGACGATCGCGATCTTTTGCCCGGGGTAGGCGTGCGCGGAGAAGCCGTGCATGATCTCTCGATTCGGGTCGTAGCCGAAGTGTACGTCGTCGAAGATCACGTCGCCTTTCGCAGAAGGCAGGCGCAGCGTTTTGGCGCGCTCGTCTTCCATCTCGGCGCTGCCGAGGAACTCAAAGACGCGTTCGCTCGCCGCCGCGGCGGATTGGAGCGAGGACATCGAGTTCGCGAAGTTCGTCAAAGGGCTGTTGAAGAGGTTGACGTACATAATGAAGGCGATGACCACGCCGAAGCTGATCTTGCCCGAGATCGCCAAGACGCCGCCCACGATCGCCACCGCGACGAAGCCGAGGTCGCCGACGAATCCCATCAAGGGCATCATCATGCCCGACATAAATTGCGCGTTGCGCGCCGATACGCGGAGCTTGGCGTTCATCTTGTCGAAGGAGGCTTGCTCCTTCTCCTCTGCGCCGTACGCCTTGACGACGTTGTGAGCGCTGTAGATCTCCTCGATCTTGCCGTTCAATTCGCCGAGTTGTTGTTGCTGACGAAGGAAATACTTTTGCGACCGCTTGATGATCAAGCCCGTCGAGAAGAATCCGAGGAGCGACGCGCCGATCGCGGCGAACGCCATCACGTAATTGGTCACGAACATCATCACGATCGCCCCCACGAATTGCACCGCCGCGCCGATCAAGGTGCCGACGCTTTTATTCATCGTGATCTCGATGAGATCCACGTCGTTGGTCGCGCGAGAGAGGGTGTCTCCCACCATCGTGGTGTCGAAGTAGCGGAGGGGCATACGGTTGATCTTGCGGGTCATATCGGTACGCATTCCCTTGGTGATCTTTTGGGTGACCGTCGCCATGATGAAGCCTTGCGCGTAGGTGAATAAGAGGGCGGTGACGTAGAAGACGACGAGGGTCACGCAGATCTTTGTGGCGCCCGCGAGGTCGATCCCCGCCCCCGAACGGATGCCGTCGAGGATGATATTCGAGAGGTTCTTGACGTAGGTCGGACTGAGGATCGCCAGCACCGATCCCGCGATCGCGAGGATCAGCACGGTGATGAAGGCGGGCAGGTAGCGCCGCGCATAGCGAACGAGGGCGCCGATCGCCCGTTTCATACTCTTTGGTTTATCCACCATCATCGCGCGCATCGGACCGCGAGGGGGACGCTTGTAACTTTCTTTTTCGCTCATTTCAGTTCCTCCTCGGATAGTTGTGATTCCGCGATCTCGCGGTAGAGGGGCGAGCTCTCGAGCAGTTCTCTGTGCTTGCCGATCGCGGCGACCTTCCCCTCGTCCAATACGACGATCTTATCCGCGTCCATGATCGTGCCGACCCGTTGCGCGACGATCAGTAGGGTCGTCCCCTTCGCTTCGCGTTTCAAGGCGGCGCGCACTTCCTTGTCGGTACGGTAGTCGAGTGCGGAGAAACTGTCGTCGAAGATCAGGATCTCGGGCTTTTTATAGAGGGCGCGAGCGATGGACAGACGTTGCCTTTGCCCGCCGCTGAAGTTGGCGCCGCCGCGTGCGACGAACGCCAGTTCCTGCCCGTCCTTATCCGCCACGAAGTCGTACGCCGAGGCGACCTCGAGGGCGCGGACGACGTCCTCTTTCTCCCTAGCTCGTCCCTCGTTGCCGTAGGTCACGTTGCTCGTCACGTTCCCCGCGAAGAGGACGGCTTTTTGCGAGACGTAGCCGATCTTTTCGGTCAGGGCGTTCGCGTCGTATTCCTTGACGTTCACGCCGTCCACGAATACCGCCCCCGCCGTCACGTCGTAGAAACGGGGGATCAGGTTCACGATCGTAGTCTTGCCGCTCCCGGTCGCGCCGATGAAGGCGACGGTCTCGCCTTGTTTCGCCGTGAAGGAGATATGCTCGAGGATCGGGCGCTCCGCGTCGGGATAGGCGAAGGTCACGTTCTCAAAGGACACCTCGCCCTTGACGCCCGCCAAGCCTTCGGTGCGCTCGCCGCTTTTAACGGAAGGCTCTGTCTCGAGCACTTCCTTGATACGGCGCGCCGCGACCATCGCACGAGGGAACATGATGAAGACGAAGCTCATCATCATAAAGGACATCACGATCTGCATGGCGTAGGCGGAGAAGACCACCATTTCGCTGTATAGCGTCAGTTTGCCCGCCGCGGTCGCCGCGTCGATCAAGTAGACGCCGACCCAGTAGATCGCGAGGGTCAGCCCGCTCATGATCGCGGTCATCACGGGGTGGATCGCCGCCATCACGCGGTGGGCGACGAGGTTGTTCTTCGCGAGGGCGACGTTCGCCTCTTCGAAATTGTGTTGTTGATATTCTTCCGCATTGAAGGCGCGCACGACCCTGAGACCGGTCAGATGCTCGCGCATTCTCTCGTTGATGCGGTCGGTCAAGGCTTGGATCTTTTTGAATCGCGGAACGGCGATGAAGAAGACCGCCGCGAGCAGACAGAAGAGGAGCGCGACCGCCACGACCACCGTCGCGGTCCAACCGCCGCTTTTCGACGCGATCTTGCTGAGCGCCCACGCCGCCATGATCGGCGCGCGCAGAGCGACGTGCAGACCCGTCGCGATCAACATTTGCACCTGCGTGATGTCGTTGGTCGAGCGGGTGATGAGGCTCGCGGTCGAGAACCGATTGATCTCCGCCATCGAGAATCGTTGCACCTGTGCGAAGAGTTCGCCGCGCAACGTATAAGATAGGTTCGCCCCGATCGTGGCGGCGACGTACCCGATCCCGAGAGAGCACACGACGGTCCCCGCCGCGAGGGCGAGCATCTTGCCGCCTGCCGCGAGGATCGCTCCGTTCGTGCCGCCCGCCGTCGTGACGAGCAAGGTGATCTCCTGCATACGGTCGATCAGTTCGAGTTCCGCCCAGACTTGCAGGGCGACCGTGATCGCGCCGAATAGGAAAAGGAACAATTCCTTTCTACCGAGTTTTCCGATCAATTTTCCCACAACGTTGCCTCCGCTTTCTTGTATGAATCGTAAAAGAGATTGAGGAGAGACAGCATCTCCTTCGCCTTATCCATTCCCATCTCCGCGAAGACTTTTTTGGTCAATACGGCGGCAGTCGCTCGCTGTTCTTCGAGGGTGGAGAGCGCCTTGTCGGTCAGCGAAACGTAGACCGCCTTGCGGTCGTCCGCGTGGTGTTCGCGCCGCACAAGTCCCTTTCTCTCCATGCCGTTCAAGAGCTTTGAGATGCCGGGCTTGCTGATCTCCAAGGATTTCGCGAGGTCTTTCGGCTGGGTGGACTTGTTCATCTTCGCGCGGATCGATACGGCGTAACAAGTGAATAGTTCCGCCAGATTCAGCCCGCACAGTAGGTGATTGTCCCGAAAGACGGCTCCCGCCTTGCACATCGTGTTCAAGAGCAGATTGTCTTGTCCGAGATCCATACTTTCCTCCTTTAATTAACCGCGTTAATCATTTCCTTTAGCAATCATACCGCACGTCGCGTTCTCTGTCAAGCGCTCGCGCGTGCATTGGGCGCTTGCGGTCGCGTAACGCATTATGATGGATCGCATAAGCAAGGATCGAGCGATCTTGTGTCGCACGATAAGCAGCCTCGCAGAGCGATTGTGGGCGAGCGGTATTTTAGGGTCGAGCAACCTTTTCGGGTGAGCGGCAATTGGGGTCGTGCATTTTTTTTGGCGAGCAGCAATTGGGGTCGTGCAATAGTAGAGTATGCACGCACCTACTCCTTCCGAACCCATATATGCGCATTTTCCCATGCGTGCATATCATAATTCCCCGTGTCGCCGTTCTTCGCAAGGAGAGTTTTCCGCCGCGATCGTTGAGGTTGCTCGGCGACCTGCCCGATGCCTGCGGGAGCGCGATGGGCGAAGGATATTTCGGCAAGTTGCTCGGTCAAAAGCGAATAATCGTTTATTTCATAGAGAAAAAATGGTATAATAGCGGTATGAAGAAGAAGTACGGCGTAGGGGGAATGAGTTGCGCGGCGTGCGCGCTCGGCATCGAGAAGAGCGTTTCGCGGATCGACGGCGTGGAAAGCGTGTCGGTTTCTTTGGCGGGCAACAGTATGACCGTCACGTTTGCCGATCTCTCCCTCGAAAAGGCGATCTTCGACGCCGTGACCTCGCTCGGCTATACGGTCTATCCCTATGGCGCGGCGCGGGACGGTACGCCCGAGTCCACCCGCCTATTGCGCCGATTTTTGTATTCGCTTGCCTTTTTGCTCCCCTTATTGTGGTTCTCGATGGGCGAGATGATCGGCTTGCCCGTCCCCTCGGCGGCGATCTCCCTCGCGGTGCAGTTCGTGCTTTCCGCCGCGATCGTCGGGGTCAATCGTCGTTTCTTTACGGGCGGAGCGCGCGCGCTTTTCAAGGGGGTGCCGAATATGGATACCCTCGTCGCTCTGGCGTCGTCCGTCGCTTTTTTGTATAGTTTGGTTTTGACCGTCCTTTTTTACGCGGGCGGCGGTATGCGTCACGTCTTTTACGAGTCTGCGGCGATGGTGCCCACCCTCGTGACCCTCGGCAAGTTCCTCGAAGAGAAGAGTAAGGGCAGAACGGGGCGGGAGATCGAACGCCTCGTCAAGATGATGCCGACGAGCGTCGTCCTGCTTCTGGGCGGCAAGGAGATCGTCCTCTCCGCCGAAGAGGTGGCGGTCGGCGATCTCGTCGTGCTGAGGCAGGGAGATCGCGTTCCCGTGGACGGCGTCGTGACCGAAGGTACGGCGTTTGTCGACACTTCGGCGATCACGGGCGAATCTCTGCCCGTCGAGGTCAAGGTCGGAGACGGCGTCGCTTCGGGCGGCGTGCTCGCGAGCGGCTATCTGATCCTTCGTGCGGAGAAGGTCGGTGAGGAGAGCAGTTTTCAGCGGGTGCTGGAACTCGTGCGCGAAGCGTCCGCGTCCAAGGCGCCCGTGCAACGCGTCGCGGACAAGATCGCGGGCGTCTTCGTCCCGATCGTGTGCGGCATCGCGCTCGTGACCTTCCTTTTGTGGCTCCTCTTGTCCGGCGATCTCGACAGCGCCTTCCGTTATGGGATCGGCGTTCTCGTGATCTCTTGTCCCTGCGCCTTGGGACTCGCCACCCCCGTCGCGGTGATGGCAGCGGCAGGGAAAGGCGCGTCGCTCGGTGTCCTGTATAAAAACGCGGCGAGCATCGAGATCTTGAGCAAGGCGAAGGTCTTGCTCCTCGATAAGACCGCCACCTTGACCGAGGGCAAGCCCGAGGTGCGCGCGTTTTACAATCGATCCGACCTTCCTGACGAGAGGGTATTGTCGCTTGCCCGAGCCGCGGAGCTCCGCTCCTCGCATCCGCTCGCCGCACCCATCGTTTCCTTCTGCGGTGAAAGTAACGTTTTGCCCGATTCTTACGAGTATATCACGGGAAAAGGCGGCGTCGCCACGGTAGAGGGAGAGCGCTACTATATCGGCAATGCATCGCTCCTGCCGTTTACCCCCGATCGCACCGTCGAGGAGCGTGAACGGGGCGGCACGACGGTGTATTTCGCGAATGACCGAGAGGTCCTCGCTCTGTTCGTCCTTGCGGACGCGCTAAAAGATCACGCTCGAGAGACCATGGCTCTTTTATCCGAGGAAGGGTACCGCGAGGTGATGCTCACGGGGGATAATCAAAGGGTCGCGTATGCCGTTGCCGCCGACCTCGGCGTCGAAGAAGTGCGCGCCGAGACCCTTCCCGAGGATAAGGCGCGTATCGCGCGAGAGTATAAGGAAAAAGGCTATGTGACCGTGATGACGGGGGACGGGATCAACGACTCTCCCGCCCTGAAGTCCGCCGACGTGGGCGTCGCGATGGGGCAGGGCACCGACGTTGCGATCGACGCGGCGGACGTCGTGCTCCGCTCGGGCGAGATCACGGCGCTTGCGGACGCATTGTTGCTTGCGCGGAAGGCGTTTCGCGTGATCAAGGGTAACCTCTTCTGGGCGTTCTTCTATAACGTCGTTGCGATCCCGATCGCGGCGGGTGCTTTCGCGTCCTTCGGGCTGTCCTTAACGCCGACGATCTCGGCGGCGGCGATGAGCCTCAGTTCGCTCTTCGTAGTCACGAACGCGCTCAGGATCAATCGCTACAAGCGCGTGCGCTTTTCGCGTGCGTGCGCGGAGCGTTGTCCCGTCGTGCCGATCCCGAATAAGAATAACGATCTCCCCGTCGAGCCAAACGCCGAGGGGGAAAAGGAGAATAACGATATGTGTTTCAAAAAGCAAAAGACCACCGTTTTGACCGTCGAAGGCATGATGTGCGAGCATTGTAAGGCGCGCGTGGAAAAGGCGCTCTCCGCGGTTTCGGGCGTCAAGAAAGTCAAGGTCGATCTCGCCGCCAAGACCGCGACGGTCACGGGCGAGGTCGAGCCCGAGGCATTGGTCGCCGCCGTCACCGAGGCGGGATATTCCGCAAATCAAAAAAAGAACGGCGACTTAATTGATCTTTAATTAAAGAGCCAAGCGATTATGGGGTTACCGCTTCTGAAGGTGTCGCCCAATTCGGTTTTTGCCGCAGCACCGAATAACATAGCGGTCACAAAAACAACAACGAGACATCCGAATATCGTTCCGAGAAAACTCTCCACCACCTTTTCGGCATGGTTGCTTTTTTCAGCTTTTAAAGCATCTTGCGGTTTCGCTTAAACATGCAGTAAGAGTATGTTTCATAAGATCTACGAACTTATGGTATGATTTTTTTACAGCGTCAGTTGCCGCTTGATGATCGGCATCAGTTTGTTCAGCGCGGCGAGGATCTCGCTGAGACATTCCTTATAGACCTTTTCGTCGCCGCCGTACGGGTCTTTGATGTCTCCGCAGCCCGTCAGTTGGTCGAGGGTGAAGACTTTGGGCAGTTTGCCGAGACGCATTCTGTGGCGTTCGGTCATGCAGATCACGAGGTCGCTGTTCAGGATGTCGTCCGTCGTGATTTGGGTCGCGAAATGCTTTTTGATCGGGATCTCCGCGTCCTCGAGCGCCTTTTTTGCGTTGGGCGAGATGTCTGCGCCCACGTTCGCCACCACGCCGCGGCTCTGCACTTCGACGCCCGTGACGCCCTCTTCCGCGAGCATCACCTCGAAGGCGCATTCCGCCATCGGTGAGCGGCAGGTATTTCCGCTGCATACGAATGTGATCTTCATAGTCTGTTCCCTCCCGTTGCTTTTTTGATGCGATCCATCGCGGCGTAATACTCCCGTCTGTCCGACAGATCCTCTATGACTGCGGCGTCGTAACTTTCCGCCTCGCGGAGCGCGCCGTAGATCCTATGTTGCGCGTCTTTCGCCGTGTTGCCGAGCGATATGCTCGGGGCGTACTTTCCCGCCGTTTCCTCTGTCGCGATGAGGACGGGACGGAGCCCCTGCGCCATGAGGCGCTCCAAGGCGCTCTGTAGGGACTCTCGCGCCGCGAGATAGCAGGGCACTTTGGGTGAATAATGCTTGTATTTCATGCCTGGGGCGAGCGCTTCTTTGATCTCGCCGCGGTAGTAGTCGCCTTCGCCGAGCACCGCGCGGATCTCTTCCGCCGTGATCGCGCCGGGTCTGAGGACGGTGGGCGTGTCGCCCGTCAGGTCGACGATCGTGCTCTCGATGCCGACTTCGGCGTCGCCGCCTTCGAGGATCATCGGGATCTCTCCCGCGAGATCTTCGTAAACGTGTGCGGCGGCAGTCGGGGAGACGTGCTTGCTCTTATTCGCGCTCGGAGCGGCGATCGGCACCCCCGCTCGGTTGATGAGTTCTCTCGCCACGGGATGAGAAGGGAATCGGATCGCGACGGTCTGTCTGCCGCCCGTCGTCGCGTCGGGCACGACGGCTTTCTTTTTGAGGATCATCGTCAGCGGCCCGGGGCAAAACGCGTCGTACAGTCTCCGCGCATCGGGGGTGACGTGGGCGATGATTTCCGCGTCTTCGATCTTGGTCAGGTGGACGATCAAAGGATTGTCCGAGGGACGACCTTTGACGGCGTAGATCTTACGGCTCGCGTCCGCGTCGAGCGCGTTGCCGCCGAGTCCATAGACGGTTTCGGTCGGGAAGGCGACGAGTTCGCCCGCCCTCACGAGCGCCGCCGCTTCCGCGACGTCTTGTTTGGTTGTTCCGATTTTCGTGATCATCTTGCGCCGCCAGCCCCTTTCGTCCCCTATTATAACACGAATCTTCTCCCTCGTGACAATTATTTCCCGATCTTTGCGCCCGAAATATCTTTACAAAAAAAGTAAAGCGTTGTATCATAGATACTACGCGAGGTTTTCGCGTGCGAAAGGGAGGTAACCTATGGAAGCAATCAACACCTTTTTCAAAGGTCTCGCAGACAAGATCAATTTGCCCGACTTCTTTAAAAGCAACACGTTGCTTTTCAATAACTTCTTTCTCACGGCGGTGGCGGCTCTTTCTCTGATCCTGCTCGTCATCACGATAGCGATCCCGGGGAAGAATAAAAAGATCTCGTATTATCGCGCCGCTGAGCGCAGGTGAGGTGCATTATGGACAAGTTTAACAACATTTTCAAAGACTTAGCAACCAAGATGAAGTTGCCCGACTTTTTCAAGAGCAACACGTTGATCTTCAACAACCTGTTTCTCGCGATCGTCGCGGTCGTGGTCTTGATCGCGCTCCTTCTCGTGATCTTCCTCGTCCCCGGCAAGAAGAAGGCGAAGAAGTCCGAATCCAAGCAGGCTGCCGTCGGATCCAAGTCCGCTCCCGCCGTCAAGACGGTTAAGGAGATCGCGAAAGAGGAGCCCGTGAAGGCGGAACCCGTCAAAGAGGAGACCAAGGAAGAAGAACCTGTGATCGAGCAACCCGTTGTCGAAGAGGCGAAAGAGGAGGCTCCCGTTGAGGAAGAGGCTCCCGTTGCGGAAACGCCCGCCGAGGAAGAGACTCCCGCCGAGGAAGATCTCATCGTCGAAGAGACCGCGGAAGAACCCGAAGAAGCGGCGGACGAGCCTGCGGTCGTCGAACCCGAATCCGTCGAACCTGTGACGGAAGAGCCCGCGTCCGACGAGATCGTCGCGACGGCGGAAGAGCCGGAAGAAAAGAGCGCCAAAGAGGCGAAGAAACCCGTGGCGAAGAAACCCGCGCCGGCGGCAGCGGACGTCCCCGCCCCCAAGAACGGCGGCAAATACGAGATCGTGAAGAGGAACGGCAGTTTCTTCTTCTTGCTGAAAGCGAACAACGGACAGCTCCTTTTGGAAAGCACCGGTTATACGACCGAGGCGGGTGCAAAGGGCGGTATCGAAACCTTTAAGAACGCGGTCGAAAACGGCGAGTTCCGAATCGATCCGGACAAGAACGGCAATTTCAGATTTATTCTGCGCGCCAGCGCTCGTTCCCAAATGCTCTATCACGGCGAGAGTTATTCAACCCGTCAGAGTGCGGAGAACTCGATCAAGTCGGTCAAGAACTTCGCTCTTCGCGCCGTCGTGAAGAGGGTGGAAGAAGCGGACGTCGACGACGGCACCGCCGTGCAACTCAAGCCCCTTCCCGCCGCGGAACACAAGGCGGGCGGCAAGCTCGAGATCGCTGAGCGCAACGGTCTGTTCTACTTCCTCTTGAAGGCGAACAACGGTCAGCTCCTCGTGGAGAGCCCCGCGTTCACGACCGAGGCGGGTGCGAAAGCGGGTATCGAGACCTTCAAGAAGGCGACCGAATCCGGCGTCTATTCGATCGACGAGGACAAGAACGGCAAGTTCCGTTTCATTCTTCGTGCGAGCGTTCGCGCGCAGGTTCGCTACGTCGGTGAGAACTATCCCACCCGTCAAAGCGCGGAGAACAGCTTGAACTCGGTGCGCGCCTTCGCGCAAAAGGCTGTCTTGAAAGGCTGATCCTGACGATACGATACCGAAACGCTCGCGGCGCTTGGTCGCGGGCGTTTTTTTATCTCGTCTTCTTGCGGATCCGTCGTCGCTGTGCTAAACTTACGCTATGAAAGCATTGCCCCCGAAATACGTCGAACGAATGAAATCTCTGCTCGGAGAGGAGTATCCTCTCTACGAGCGCACCTTTTCCGAGCCGTCGGCGCGCGGTTTGCAGATCAATACGCATAAGATCTCGCCGAGCGATTTCGACGCGCTCTTTTCGTTGCCGACCGAACCGTTGAGCTACGCGGAAGGGGGCAGGAGACTCTTGTCCGATGTTAAGGTTGGCGCCGATCCGATGCACGCGACGGGGCTTTATTATATGCAAGACCCGGGCGCAATGTCCGCCGTCGCGGCGCTTCCGTCCGTCGGCGGTCGGGTGCTGGACGTCGCGGCCGCTCCCGGGGGCAAGACCATTGCCGCCGCGCTCCGCGCGCCGAGCGCGTTCGTCGTCGCGAATGAGGTCAACTTTTCCCGTGCGAAGATCTTGATGCAGAACGTCGAGCGGCTCGGACTCGGGAACGTCGCGGTGACGTCGCTCTCTCCCGCCGATCTCGGCAAATACGCAGAGGGGATGTTCGACCTCTTGATCGCCGATCTCCCGTGTAGCGGCGAAGGGATGTTCCGCAAGGAAGACGCCGCCGTCGAGGCGTGGAACGAGAATATCACCGCGATGAACGCCTCGCGCCAACGCGAGATCTTGGAGGCGGTTTTGCCCGCGCTTCGCGAAGGGGGAACTCTCCTGTATTCCACTTGTACCTATTCGCTCGAAGAGGACGAGGAGATCGTCCGCTATCTGATAGAAGAAAAGGGTATGACCTTGCTCGAACCCCGCGAGGCGGTGCGTTCCGTCACCGCGAACGGTATATCCGTCGGCGGTCTCGACCTTACCCGTGCGCGTCGGTTTTATCCCTTTCTCGCGGCGGGCGAAGGGCAGTTCTTCGCGATCCTCGGGAAGGGCGGAGAGCCTCGACCCCACACCGCGCGCGCCGTTCCGCCTAAGATATCGGTCGGCGAGTCCAAACGCATTCGTGCTTTCACGGACAGGTATCTTACGGGTGACCTCGGCGTGATCACGAGGCAGGGCGACGCCTACTATGCCGTCTCACCTCTTGCGCGCACCCTCCCGCTGCGCTATCTGTCCGAAGGGGTCCGCATCGGCGAATTCGCGGGGGACAAGTTTATCCCGCATCACAACCTCTTCACGGCGTTCGGCGACTTTTTCCGCAATCGTGAGGACTTGCCTTTCACCGATCCGCGCCTTGCGGCGTATCTGCACGGAGAGGAGATCGAGGCAAAGCATGCTGCGGACGGCTATGTCTGCGTCACGGTCGAAGGCTATCCGCTCGGCGGCGGCAACGCGGTCGGCGGCAGGATCAAGAACCGTTATCCGAAGGGACTCCGCATCTGACGGCGAGGGGTGATTTCTTGCTCTCTATCGTTCGCATTTATTCGTCGTTTTTCGACAATCTTTTCGTTTGCTTTAGGGACTTTTAAGGGACTATAATGAGGACGATCATTCTTTTTCGAGGTGCCTATGAATAAGGAAAACTCCGAACTGAAGAAACTCGCTCAATCGGCGAAAAACAGACTGAAGATGGGATATTGGGACGGTGCGTCCGCCATGGAGATCGCCCCCACGCGCTCCGAGAGCGGCATCGCCTACGCGGCGGAAGAGGAGATGTACGCGATCGTTCGGGAGACCCTCTCGACGAATGAATGCGCGATCGATCCGATCGGTCGCTTGATCGACTGGGATCGCTTCAACAAGATGGATCAAGCCGAGCGCAGTCGCTACGTGCTTGACCTCTCCAAGATCTATTTGCGGCTCCAAGACCGCTATTATCGCGAAAAAAACAGAAAGAAAGAGGGGCAAAACACCCTCTGAACCCCCGTGGCTTTTCGGACCGAAACGTGATCCTCGCCGACCGCGCGCGGCTTTTTTCACGCGTGAAAGTATTTGACAGGGCGCGCACGCACACTATATAATTGAATAAGTAAACTTATTATCGACGCGTCGGCGTGCGAGAGGAGGCATATATGCGTATTGCGATCGGTTGTGACCACGGCGGTTTTGTTTTGAAGAGCGCGGTTGTCGAGTATCTCCGTTCCAAAGGACACGAAGTCGTGGATTTCGGCGCCTATGACTGCGAGCGGGTGGATTATCCCGTCTATGCCGAAAAGGTCGCGAAAGCGGTCGCTTCGGGCGATTGCGCGAAGGGCGTCCTCCTCTGCGGTACGGGCATCGGTATGTCCATCGCGGCGAATAAGGTCAAGGGCATTCGCGCGGCGGTCCTTTCGGACGAGTTCTCCGCGGCGGCTTGCTCGGCGCACAACGACGCGAATATCCTCTGCCTCGGCGGCAGGGTGGTCTCTCCCGAAAAGGCGGTCAAACTGACCGATCTGTGGTTATCCACCCCCTTCGAGGGAGATAGACACGTCCGTCGTCTCGCGATGATCGAGACCTTGGACGAGAGGAAATAAGGCACTATGGTTAAAGAGATCGTAGACGAGATCCTCGCGGCGGAAGCCAGAGCGGACGAGATCGTGGCGGCGGCGAGCCAACGCGCGAAGGAGATCCGCGAACGCGGCGAGAAGGAACGCGAGGAGATCCTCGCGGATGCGAAGAAAGAGGCGGCGGCGCTTTTGTCCACCCTTGAGGCGGAGACCGAGGCGGCGGCGCAAAAGGCGGAATCGCTCGCGATGGAGCGTGGAGCCAAGGAAGCGGCAGCTGTGAGACAGGGCGCGGCGGGGAGAGTCACCGACGCGGCGAAAGAGATCTCGGAACGCGTGCTGGCGAAGTATGGCGTTACTGCCCTTTAAGAAACTCACTTTAATAGCTCACACCCGCGACGAGGAGAAGTTGCTTACCCTCTTGTCGCGCGTCGGCAGCGTGGAGATCACCGCTACCTCGGAGATCGAGCGTTGCGTCAAAGGAGACGCCGGCGAGCGAGCGGAAGAGATCCGTTCCCGCGCGGCGGAGCTCTCTTTTTGTTTTGACTTTTGGCGCGCCGAACGCGCAAAACTCGACAAAGTGATCCGCAGGCAGGAGAAAGAAGGAACCAAACTGACCGACTATTCTCCCGTCAAGGTCTCCCTGATCGACAAGATCCGCGGCGGCAAGCCCGACGTGGCTTTCGACGAATTCGATCGCGTTGCCGAGGACTCGGGCGCGATCTGGCAGGCGGCGAAGCGTCTTCGCGAGATCAGCGCGGAAGAGTCCGAACTCAAGGGCGAAGCGACCAGAGGCGCCGCCCTTGCGGAACAACTGTCTTATTACGAGAAGTGCGACGTCGCGTTCGATAAAGTGCGCGGCGGTCGTCACGCCGAGATCCTCTTGGGTCTTGCGCCGACTGACTTATACAAAGTCGCGGACTTTTCGGATATGCCCGAATTGTCCGTTACCGAGATCGACTGCCGTCGTCGCGTCAGCACCTTGCTCGTCGCCTATCCGACGGAGCAGAAAGAGGTCGCGACGGAGAAACTGTCCGCGATCTCGTTCTCCAAGTGCGGTTTTGATTTCCCCGTGACCGCGACCGAGCAGATCGCGGCTCTCAAGGCGCGTTCCGTCGAGATCGACAAGACCCTCGTGACCCTCGCCGAAGAGGCGGTTTCGATCGAGCGTGAGATCCGCCCGCAGGCGGAGATCTTGTCGGACTACTATCGCGTCGAGGCGGAGAAAGCGCAGGCGATCGACGCAACCTTCCGCACCTCTGCGGCGTTCGTCTTGACCGCGTGGGTGCCCGCCTACCTCGAGGAGTCCACCGAGCAGGCGCTTGCAGGGTCGGGCGCGGCTTATTACAGCCTCTACGAGGATCCCGCGGCGGACGAAGCGTATCCGACCCTCGCGAAGAATAATCCCGTCGTGACGCCCTACGAGAGCATCACGAATATGTATTCCGCGCCTTCTCCGCGCGAGATCGATCCCAATCCCTTCGTTGCCTTCTTCTATTTCGTCCTCTTCGGACTGATGGTGTCCGACGCGGCGTACGGACTGATCCTCGCCCTCGGCGGCTTCGGCCTCTATGCGCTGAAGCGTCCGCGCAAAGGCGAAGGGCAACTCCTACTGATCATCGGGATGGGCGGCGTCTCCACCCTGATCTGGGGCGTGATGTTCGGCGGCTATTTCGGCGAGTCATTCTTCCCGCCCGTGATGTTCAATCCGATGAACGAACCCTTGAAGATGTTGATCCTGTCCGTTGCCCTCGGATTTTTCCAAATCCTGTTCGGTATGGGCATTTCTTTCGTAGGCAAATGCAAGAACGGCAAACCCCTTTCCGCCGTCTTCGGTGAAGGGAGTTGGTTCGTCCTCTTTATCGGTCTCGGTCTCTTCGTTGCAAGCGGTATGCTTGCGGGTATGGCGGCTGCGAAATTGCCCGCCTTGATCGTGCTTGCTCTCGGCGGCGCGGGCGTCCTCGTCGGCGGCGCGCTCGGCAAAAAGGGCGTAAAAGGCAAATTGATCGGCGCTTTCGGCAACGTCTACAACGTGACGGGCTTTATGAGCGATATCCTGTCCTATTGCCGTCTTTTCGGTCTCGGTCTCGCGACGGGCGTCGTCGGCATGGTCGTGAACCTGATCGCGGGCATTCTGCGCGATCTGATCCCCGTCGTCGGCTATCTTCTGTTCGTGGTGATCCTCGTGGTCGGCCACGTCTTCAATATCGCGATCAATACGCTCGGCGCCTACGTGCACAACAGCAGGCTCCAATACGTGGAGTTCTTCTCCCGTTTCTATACGGGCGGCGGGCATATCTTCAAGCCTATGGGCTCAAGCCTAAAGTATATTCATCTCGACAATAAAGGAGGAAATAAAGTATGAGTATCGGCACCTTTTTGGCAATTCTCGGCGCGGCGCTCGCGGCGGGACTGGCAGGCATCGGCTCCGCGATCGGCGTGGGTATGGGCGGTCAAGCCGCGGCGGGGGTCACGAGTGAGGATCCCGACAAGTTCGGCAGCTGCCTGATCTTGCAGCTTCTGCCCGGCACGCAGGGCATTTACGGCTTGCTGATCGCCTTCATCGTGTTCATCAAGATCAAGGTCTTCGGCGGCATCATCGACATCTCCCTCGCGCAGGGTCTTGGTATGCTCGCGGGCTGTCTGCCCATCGCGATCGTCGGTCTTGTCTCCGCGATCCATCAAGGCAAAGTCGCCGTCAGCGGTATGGCTCTCGTGTCCAAGAGACCCGAAGAGCAGAGCAAGGCGATCGTTATGGCGGTCATGGTCGAGACCTACGCGATCCTCGCGCTTCTCGTTTCCTTCCTCGCCGTCTTCTTCGCGATCTGATTATGGCGAAACAAGATTTACTCGATAAGATCGTTCGGGACGCGGAAGAACGCGCCCGCGCCATCCTCTCCGAAGCGGAAGCCAAGGCGGACGCCTTGACAGCCGCGGCGAATGAGGAACGCGCCACCTTGATGGACAGCGCGCGCAAGATGGCTTCTGCGGCTCGTCCCGAAACGGTGCGTCGTCGCGAGTCGATGGCGGAGCTCGAAGGGCGCAAGCTCGTCCTCAAGGAGAAGCAGGCGCTGATCTCCGAGTCTTATCGCGTTGCGCTCGATCGGATCCGCAAGGATCCCCGCTACGAGTCTTTGCTCGTCAATATGATCCTCTCCGCGGCGGAAAAGGGCGACGAAGTGATCTTCGCCGCCGTGGACTTCGATCGCGTCGACCGCAAGAAAGTGATCGCGGAAGCGAATAAAAAGAGCGGACTTGCGCTCACGCTTTCGGACGAAAAAGGGGACTTCTGCGGAGGGATCGTCCTTCGCGGTAAGGACTGCGACAAGAATCTTACGCTCGACGTGGAGCTCGATACGCTCCGCGCAAGCGAGGATCCGACGGCGAACGTGCTTTTTAAGAAATGACGGACGCAGGACTTTTGTATCAAAACGCGATCGTAAAGTCGCGCGAATCGACGCTCCTCGGGGCGGATCGTCTGCAACGCATTGCGGACGCTGCCGATTTGGGCGAAGCCGTGCGCCTTTTACTCGAAGCGGGTTACCCTTCGGCGTCTTCTCCCGACGAGATGCTTTTCGCGGCGGAGAAGGAAGCGGCGCTCTTTTTTAAGTCGTGTATGACGGCGGGCTACGGGCTCGAGCTCTTCCTCGTCGCGGACGACTATCACAATGCAAAGGTCGCGGCGAAGGCGCATTTCTTCGGCGGCGCGAAAGACGCCTACAAGGTCGAAGGCTTCCTGCCGATCGCGCGGATCGAAGAGGCGCTCGAGAAAGAGGAGTACAAGGATCTGCCCGACCCGATGGCTGCGGCGTTCCTCGAGCTCTCTGCGCTTCGCGCGAAAGACGCGCTGTATCCGTCCGACGCGGACGTCCTATTGGACAAGGCGGCGTTTGGCGAGATCGCCGTGAAGGGCAAGAAGGCGCATCGCACGATCAAGCGGTATTTCGCGCTCCTTGCCGACTTAAAGAACGTGTCCGTCGCCTACCGTGCGGGGAGAGCCTCGCTCGGCGCGGAGAAGACGCGCTCTATGCTCCTGCCTTGCGGCACCCTCGCGGAAAAGGACCTCCTTCTGATCCGTGAATACGGAGCGGACGCGGCGGAAAAGATCCGTCCGAACGCCGAGATGATCGGCGCGCTCGACGCGATCAAAGAGGGGATCACCGCCTACGAAGTGTATGCGGACGACGTCCTTCTCGCGCTCCTTCGGAAGGAACGCTACGATATGTTTTCTCCCGCACCGATCGCAGGCTATTATATCGGCAAGCAGAGGGAGATATTGAACGTCAGGTTGCTCCTTGCCCGCCTCGCGAACGGCGCGGATAAGGAGATCATCAAGAAAAGAATGAGGTCGCTCTATGTCTGAGAAAAGCAGTATTGCAGCCCTCGGCGACGCGGATACCGTCTTCGCCTTCAAGGCGGTGGGGGTGGACGCATACCCGGTGGCGGACGAGGCGGAAGCGCGCGAAAAACTACGCATTCTCGCCCGCAATTACGACATCATATTCATCACGGAGCAGTTTGCGGAAAAACTGCCCGATTTGATCGCTCGTTACAAGACGAGACCTTTCCCCGCCGTGATCCCATTGCCCGCTTCGTCGGGTAGCACGGGCTACGGCAGACAGTCGGTCAAGGCGGACGTCGAAAAGGCGATCGGAACGGATATATTGCAAGTAGAGGAGAAAAAAGATGGCAAACGGTAGAATCATTAAGGTCGCAGGTCCCTTGATCGTCGCGGAGAATATGCAGGACAGCAAGATGTACGACGTCGTGCGCGTCAGCCGCGAAGGTCTGATCGGCGAGATCATCGAGCTCAGAGGCGACAAGGCGTCGATTCAGGTCTATGAGGAGACGGGCGGTCTCGGCGTGGGCGAAGAGGTGGTCTCCACCGGAGAGCCCCTTTCGGTCGAACTCGCTCCGGGTCTGATCGAGAGCATCTTCGACGGCATTCAGCGCCCCCTCGTGAAACTGCGCGACCTGTCGGGCGGCAGGATCGGCAGAGGGCTCCACGTCGATTCCCTCGACCACGAGCGCAAATGGGAGTTCGTCCCCACCGTGAAGGTCGGCGACAAGGTCGCCGCGGGCGACGTGCTCGGCGTGGTCAAGGAGAACACCTTGATCGACCACAAGATCCTCGTGCCGTTCGGCGTTTCGGGCGAAGTGAAGTTGATCGAGAGCGGCAAGAAGACCATCGTGGACGATATCGCCGTCATCAAGACCGAGAAGGGCGACAGGGCGGTGCAAATGCTCCGCAAGTGGCCCGTGCGTCGTCCCCGTCCGATCAAGGAGAAGATCTCTCCGTATATGCCGATGGTCACGGGTCAGCGCGTGATCGACACGTTGTTCCCCGTCGCGAAGGGCGGCGTGGCGGCGGTGCCCGGCCCCTTCGGCAGCGGCAAGACCGTCGTTCAGCACCAGCTCGCGAAGTGGGCGGACGCGGACATCATCGTCTACATCGGTTGTGGCGAACGCGGCAACGAGATGACCGACGTTTTGAATGAGTTTCCCGAGCTCGTCGACCCGAAGTCGGGTGAGCCGTTGATGAAACGTACGGTGCTGATCGCGAACACGTCGGATATGCCCGTCGCGGCGCGCGAAGCGTCGATCTATACGGGTATCACGATCGCGGAGTATTTCCGCGATATGGGCTACAACGTCGCGATCATGGCGGACTCCACCTCTCGTTGGGCGGAAGCCTTGCGCGAGATGAGCGGCCGCTTAGAGGAGATGCCCGGCGAAGAGGGCTATCCCGCCTATCTTTCGAGCCGTCTTGCGGAGTTCTACGAGCGCGCGGGTATGGTCAAGGTGCTCGGCACCGAGGACGTGATGGGTTCCATCACCGCGATCGGCGCGGTCTCCCCTCCTGGCGGCGACCTGTCCGAGCCCGTTTCGCAGGCGACTCTGCGTATCGTCAAGGTCTTCTGGGGACTGTCGGCACAGCTTGCATACAAGAGACACTTCCCCGCGGTGGATTGGCTGACGAGCTATTCGCTTTACAGCGACAAATTGAATCTGTGGTTCGATAAGAACGTAGATCCCGACTGGGAGAAACAGCGCGCGGCGGCGATGCGCATTTTGCAGGAGGAAGCGTCCTTGGATGAGATCGTTCGCTTGGTCGGTATGGACGCCCTCTCCCAAGAAGATCGCCTCACGATGGAGACTGCGAAGTCGATCCGCGAGGACTACCTGCACCAAAACGCTTTCCACGAAGTGGACACCTACGCTTCGCTCAAGAAGCAATGCAAGATGTTGCGCCTGATCCTCTTGTCGGACGAACTCGCGCGTGACGCTTTGTCCCGCAGGGTGGATATCGAGGACATTCTGGCGCTCCCCGTCCGTGAAGAGATCGGCAGGAGCAAATATATCCCCGAGACCGAGATGGACAAGTTGGATCAGATCGAGAATAAACTCAAGCAGTCGATGGCGGCGCTTATTTCCGAAGGAGAGATTTGATATGGTTAAGGAATACAGAACGATCCGTGAAGTGGTCGGCCCCCTGATGCTCGTCGAGGGCGTCAGCGGCGTGACCTATAACGAACTGGTGGAGATCAGACAAGAGGACGGCGACTTGCGCCGCGGCAAGGTGCTCGAGGTTATGAACGACAAGGCGCTCGTGCAGCTTTTCGAGAACTCGCAGGGTCTCAAGATCAGCACGTCCAAGGCGCGCTTCCTCGGCAAGAGTATGGAGCTCGGCGTTTCCGCCGATATGCTCGGCAGGGTCTTCGACGGCATTGGCAGGACCAAGGACGGCGGTCCCGACATCATCGCGGACAAGTACCTCGACATCAACGGTCAACCGATCAATCCGACCGCACGCGACTATCCCGACGAGTTCATTCAGACCGGCGTCTCGGCGATCGACGGACTCAATACCCTCGTCAGAGGACAGAAGCTCCCCGTGTTCAGCGCGTCGGGTCTGCCGCACGCGAACCTCGCGGCGCAGATCGCCCGTCAGGCGAAAGTGCTCGGTGACGAAGGCAACTTCGCCGTCGTTTTCGCCGCGGTGGGCATCACCTTTGAAGAGGCGGATTTCTTCATTCAGGACTTCAAGGCGACGGGCGCGATCGACCGCACCGTCCTCTTTATGAACCTCGCGAACGACCCCGCGATCGAGCGTATCGCCACCCCGCGTATGGCGCTCACCGCCGCGGAGTATCTCGCGTTCGATAAGGGCATGCACGTCCTCGTCATCATCACCGACATCACGAACTACGCCGAGGCGCTACGTGAAGTGTCCGCGGCGCGTAAGGAAGTGCCCGGCAGGCGCGGCTATCCCGGCTACCTCTACACCGACCTCGCGACGATGTACGAGAGGGCGGGCAGGCTGAAGGGCAGCAAGGGCTCGATCACGATGATCCCGATCCTGACGATGCCCGAAGACGACAAGACCCACCCGATCCCCGACCTGACGGGATACATCACCGAAGGGCAGATCATCTTGTCCCGTGAACTCCACAAGCGCGGCGTCGTTCCGCCCGTAGACGTTCTCCCGTCCCTGTCCCGTCTGAAAGATAAGGGTATCGGCAAGGGCAAGACCCGCGAGGATCACGCCGACACGATGAACCAACTCTTCGCCTGCTATGCGCGCGGTAAGGAGTGTAAGGAACTCGCCGCCATCTTGGGCGACGCGGCTTTGACCGAAGTGGACAAACTCTACGCGAAGTTCGCGGGCGAGTTCGAGAAGCGCTACGTCTCGCAGGGCTTCACCAAGAATCGTTCGATCGAGGAGACCTTGAACGTCGGTTGGGAACTTCTCGGCATTCTGCCGCGTTCCGAGCTGAAGCGCATTAAGGACGTTTATCTCGACAAGTATTATAAGAAGGCGGAAGACTGATGGCAGTTGCGAGAGTGAATCCCACTCGCATGGAATTGACCCGCCTCAAAGGCAGGCTCAAGACCGCGACGAGGGGACACAAATTATTAAAGGACAAGTCGGACGAGATGATCCGCCAATTTATGGCGCTCATCAAGCGTAATCTTGCCCTGCGTATGGAAGTCGAGGAAGCGTTGCATTCCGTGCTCGGCTCCTTTATGCTCGCAAAAGCGGTCTCCTCCCCAACCGACATCGAGGAAGCGATCGCCGTCCCCGGCAAGCGGGTCAAGATCAAGAGCGGATCCAAGAACGTGATGAGCGTCGAAGTCCCCTCATTCCTCGTCGACGCGAGCGAGAAAGGGGAGACCTTCCCCTACGGTTTCGCGTCTGTTACGGGCGAACTCGACGGCTGTATCGGCGAGATGGGAGAGCTTCTTCCGAAACTCATCGAGCTTGCCGAAGTGGAGAAGACCTGCAATATGCTCGCGGACGAGATAGAGAAGAACAGACGCCGCGTCAACGCCCTCGAATTCGTGATGATCCCCGAGTTCAAGGAGACCATCAAATATATCACGATGAAACTCGACGAAGCGGAGCGCGCGAATACGATCCGCTTGATGAAAGTCAAGTCGATGATCGAGAATAGAAAATGACAGAGATCCGTTCGGTTTTGTTAGACAAAATAGTCAAATGCGAAGGTAGGCGTTACGTCGAAGACGGACGCCTGTTTTTGAACGCGTCCGGCGCGTCCCTCAAGGGACTTTTTAGGGGAAAAATCCTTGAAATCGCCCTCCGCGGTGACCCCGCGGTCAAGGGGCGAAATACCTATATCCGTCTCTCTGTGGACGGCAGGGGCAAGCGTATTCGGCTGCCCTTGAAGGAGAAGGTGATCTCTCTTGCCTTCGAAGAGGGCGAGCACGCCTTCGAGATCGTCAAATTGAACGAGTCCGAGAGCAATTCGCTGTCCGTCACATTCGTTCGCACCGACGGGGAGTTTTTGCCCGTTCGTGAAGAAAAGAAACTCAAGATCGAGTTCGTCGGCGATTCCATCACGACGGGCTACGGCGTCCGCGCGAAGCGATCGGACGAGGGCTATTCGGTCGCCACGCAGGACGTCACGTTGTCCTATGCCTATCTGACCGCACGCGCATTAAACGCCGAGATGCAGATCGTCGCCGCGAGCGGCTGGGGACTGTATAAGTCCAAGTACGCAGAACACGCGATCCCCGACTTCTACGACAACGTCGACCTGACGCGCAATCGGGCGAAATGGGACTTCTCTCTCTTCCGCCCCGATGTCATCGTGCTCGCCCTCGGCACGAACGACTTTTCTTATCTCGCCGATCTGTCCGACGAGTATCGCGCTCGTGAACTCGTCGCGCTTCGCGATCATTTCGTCGCTTTCACGCGGCGTTTGCTTGAGCAGGGCGCGTCGGTCGTCTTGCTGTACGGCTTCAGCGGCTCCGACAAGCAGCGGGATCTCCCCGCCTTGATCGAAAGGGTTTGGCGCGCCGTCGATTCCCCTCGTCTCCACGCCTTGCAGGTTCCGGACGCTCACGGCATAAACGACATTGCCGCCGGTCATCCGGGCAAGCGGACGCACCGCCTCGCGGCGCGGTATCTGACCCGATTGATTCGATCGATCGACGATTGATATTGACCGATATGAGCGCATTTTGCGCTCATTTTTCGTTTTCTCTTTACAAAACGCGAGTGCGCGGGGTATAATTTCCGTATGGAACAGACTCGACTTCGCAAGTTCTTTTTATCCCCGTGGTTCTTGATCGCGGCGCAGATCGTCTCGCTCGGGGCGGTGGTCGCCGCCGCGGCTTTTTATACTTATGCGAACGTGATCGTCTACCGTCTGTGGAAGATCGCCTTGATCGACCTGACGTTCGTATTCTGTTCGGGCGCGATGCTCGCCGTCACCTTCTTGCAGAAGGAACCCGAGGCGAAAGCCGTATATCTTTTGATCCCTTTCCTCGTCGGCGCGGGGCTTTTCTCCGCCCTCTTTTTCGGCGTGCAGGCGATCCTGAACCTTTTTGTCAATCGCACGATCTCCTGTCTCGTCGGCATCTCTCTGCCTCTTGCGTTTGTCGTAGCGTGCGTGGTCGCGCAGGACGTTTTCGCGGTCAAACGGAACGGCAAAGTCTTTCTCGCCGTCGGCGCGACTCTGGCGATTGCCGTCTACGTCGGCGCGCTCTTTTTGTCGCTTTTGATCCTGCCGCACGGCTGGGCGTTCAAGAGTTTCTCCAAGGTCACGCACGAGTTTGAATCTGCTTCCGCTGAGACCTATCAAATCACCGCGGCAGATCGGATTTCGGGGAAGACGTGGCTGACGGAGAGCCTCTTCGGGGCAACGCCCGCCTTTGATTTTCGCTTGGGCGGGGAACTGTTCTCGGAGCACCTTGCCGACTATAGCGAGCACACCGTGATGAACGAGACGAGCGAGCAGGGCGACGTCGTGCTGACGCGCACCTATACCCACACTTCGGGAGTGGAAGCCCGCGTGGAAGGGCGCTACTATGACGAGACCGCCACCGTGGAATGGACGGTGTACGTCACCAATCGCGGCGCAGAGCGGAGTCAGATCCTCTCCGATCTATATGCCTTGGACGGCTCTCTCCCCGTCGCCGATCCGACCCTGTATTTCAGCGGCGGCAGCGCCGAGGCGAACGACGACTACGCACTCTATTCGCGTACCCTCGGGTCGCGCGGCTTGACCTTCGACACCGTGAAGGGCAGGACCTCGATGCTGTATCTCCCCTTCTTCAATCTGATGGGGGAGAATGGCGGCGCCACGGTCGGGATCGGTTGGTCGGGTCAATGGACGGCGACTTTCTCGGGCGGAAAAAATACGCACGTTCGCGTGGGGCAGAGCGTCCTCGAGGGTTATCTCGATCCGGGCGAAACGGTCAGGACGCCGCTCGTGTCGCTGTGTCTGTACGAAGGCAACAACCCCTTGAAGGGCTTCAACAATTTCCGCGCGGATATTCGTCGCGGTCTCGGCACGAACAGAAGCGCGAATACCTTGATGTTCGCGGGCGCCGAGGGGCAGGACGACACGTCGCGGGCGAATGCCGCGGGCACCCGGGGCTACGTCGAGGCGCTTGCCGCGGCGGGCGTGTTGGACGAGTTGGACTACGCCTGGTACGACGCTGCCTGGTACGACACGTCGGGCACGGGCGATTGGCGCGCCTCCGTCGGTGATTGGACGGTGGATCCCGTCAAATACCCCGACGGTTTCGGTGCGGTCAGCGCCTATCTCGAGGAGAACGGCGTCAAGTCGCTCCTGTGGTACGAGCCGGAACGCGTGCCGATGACTTCCAACCTCTACAAGACCGTCTCCGCCGACCCCGCGTGCGCTACGTGGCTGATCGACGCGATGAACGGCAGCAACGAGTGCTTGTGGAATATGGGCGATCCCGAGGCGCTTGCTTTTATGATCGACTACATTGCCTCTTCCTTGATCGAGAACGGCGTCTCCTACTATCGGCAGGACTTCAATATCGATCCCAAATCCTATTGGGTGAGCGCGGATCGTCAGTTTTACGATCTCAGGAAAGGCTTCGCGGAGAACAAGTACGTCACGGGCGAGTACGCCTTCCTCGACGCGCTCACCGAGCGCATCCCCGGGCTTCTGATCGACAACTGCGCATCGGGCGGCAGACGCATCGATCTCGAGATGTGCCGTCGCGCTGTCCCGCTGTGGCGCAGCGATTATCAATGCAAGAAGGAGAAGACAGACCTATCCGAAGCCTCGCAGTATCAACTCTACGGGCTCAGCCTGTGGCTCCCCTATTCCGCGATCACCAACCCGAACGCGGCGGACGAATACGACTTCCGCTCTCTGCTCGGTGCGTGCGTGATGTGTTACGGCGACGTCCTTTATGACGCCAAGGACGCCTATGTGTCGTTCGTGCGCGACTACGGTGCGGTCCGCTCCTACTTTGCGGAGAACTACTATCCCTTGACCCCTTGCACGCCGCGCGAGAGTTTCGTCGCGATGCAGTTCGGCACCGAACAGGCGGGCGCGATCCTCGTCTATGCTCGCGAAGGGGCGAAGGGCGCTCGTTCTGTGGTTATGAACGGCTTATCCGCCGATAAGAACTATCGCTTGCGTACGATTGAAGGCGGCGCCGTCGCGGCGGGAACGGGCGCAGACATTATGAAAAACGGCTTTTCGCTCGACGTACGAGAGCGGACGGCATATATCATACTTTACGAAGAGGAATAGCGAAATGAAATTGACTTACTTGCCGATCGGCGACCAAAAATATACGGGCAGATCGGACGATTACGCGCGTTTTATTCTGAAAAAGCAATTGCTTGACGCGTCCTTGTGGCGTCGGTTCGTCGAGGTCTTCGTGACCCGCGAGGACGCCGCGGACCACGGCTGGCGCGGCGAGTACTTCGGCAAGATGATGCGCGGCGCTTGCCTGACCTACCGTTATCTTCCCGACGAGCGCTTGTACGCCCTATTGGAACAAACGGTGCGAGACCTCATCGCCACGGCGGACGAGCGGGGCAGGATCGCGACCTATCCCCCCGAACACGAACTCGTCGGTTGGGACGTCTGGTGCCGCAAGTACGTCCTCGTCGGTTGTTTGCATTTTTACGAGATCTGCAAGGACGACGCCTTGAAAGGCGAGATTCTCGCGGCGATGGAGCGCCACCTCGCGGCGATCGAGGAGAAGGTCGGCGACGGCTTGATCCCGATCACCGACACGTCGGAATGGTACGGCGGTATGAACGCCTCTTCGATCCTGGAGCCCGTCGTGGAGATGTATAAACTGACCAAGAATGAGCGTCATCTTGCCTTCGCCGAGCATATTATTCGCGCCGGCGGTTGCAAGGCGGGAAGTGCCGTCGAAGCTGCGAAAGCGGGCGTTCTTCCGCACGAGTTCCCGACGACCAAAGCCTACGAAACGATGTCCTTTTTCGAGGGGATCCTCGCCTATTACGAAGCAACGGGTAAGTCGGAATACTTGGATGTCGTCGAAAAGTTTTCCGATCTCGTCGCCGCGAACGAGGTGACCGTCGTCGGTTCGGCGGGGTGCCGCAACGAACATTTCAATCATTCTGTCGAGGTTCAGACCGAGAAATATCCCGATAAGTACGTGATGCAGGAGACCTGCGTGACCGTGACCTGGATGCGCCTGCAAGAGAGGCTCCTTCGCGTGACGGGGCTCGTCAAATACGCAGATCGCATCGAGCGTTCCGCGCTGAACGCGCTATACGGTGCCGTCAACCTCTACGGGGAAAAGCAGTACGGCAAAGAGGAGAAAAGTTGGCTCGAAGGGCTCCCCTTCGACAGTTACAGTCCGCTCGTTTCCGCGCGTCGCGGAATCGGTATCGGAGGGTATAAGAAGTTCGCTTCGGGCGGTTTCTATGGCTGTTGCGCCTGCATCGGCGCGGCGGGGACCGCGCTCTATCCGCTCTCTTCGGCGATGGCGTCGGACGAGGGCTTGACCGTGCTTTTCTACCACGCGGGCGAGATCCTCTATCCCCTAAAAGGCGGCGACGTGCGCCTCGAGATCGCGGGCGACCACGCAGACGGGGCGTTTAAGGTGACGATCCACCTTACGGGCGAGCGTGAATTCGCCCTTCGTTTCCGCGTTCCCGATTGGAGCCGAGATGCCGAGATCAAGGCGTGCGGCGAGATCCTGCCCGTCACGGACGGGCTTGCCACCGCTCGACGCGTATGGAAAGAGGGAGATACGATCACCCTTTCCTTCCACCCGACCCTCGGGATCGAGCGGCGCAACGGCAAAGTCGCCTTCTCCTACGGACCTTTCGTGCTTGCGCGCGATCAAGGCAAGGAATCGTTTTTCGCCCCTCGACGCGTCGCGCTCGACGGCGAGCCGATCTGCCGCCGCTTGCGTCCCGAAAACGGCGAAAGGATCCGCTTGGAAGTCCCTACGCGCGGCGGGAAATTGCTGCTTACCGACTACGCCTCTTGCGGCAAGCATTGGACGCGCCGCCTCTCTCGCGTGACGGTCTGGCAAAGGGCGAAATAACCCTATACGTTTATTGAAATGAAAAAACGGAGCGACGGGTTTGATCGCTCCGTTTTTATCGTTTGATGATCGGCTTTATTTTTCTTCCTTTTCCTTGTTCGTTTTCTCGCTCTCCATGGGTTCCGCCGCGGTGTTCTCGCCGAGCGCTTTTAATGCGGCTTGGGTCTTCGCCTCGCGCTCCGCGCGTCTTTCCTTGGAGCGGAAGAGATAGAAGGGGACTTTCTTTTTGCGGCAGATGATGAGACGGATCAGGCAGAAGACGCCGAAGATCGCGCCGAGCAGAACGGCGTAGGGGATGATCGCTACGATCGCCTTTAAGATCCCGCCGAACAGGGTGCCGATGCTCCTGCCGCTATCCAAAAAGATCTCGCCGAGCCTGTCCCAGAAGGTCGGCTCTTCGTAGGTGCCTTCTTCATAGAGGGTGACTGTCACCGTGCTGTAATCGCTCGCCTTCTTGTAGTCGGACAGGCGGTCGTTGTAGCGGTCGATCTCCGCCGCGACGTCTTGGATCTTCTCGTAGATCGTCACCTTATCGGTGAAGGTGGTCGCCTCGTCCGCGAGGGCTTCGAGCGCCGCCTTCTTCGCGAGCAGGGCGTCGCGCTCCTCTTCGGCGCTGAGGTAGCGGTCGGTGATGTCCTCGCCCGTCACGGTCTGGGATTCCACGGTGCCGCTCTCGCCGACCGTATGCAGGAAGGCGTTGAGTTTCTCTGTCGGGACGCGCAGGGTGAAGGTATATCTGCCGTAATTCGTGGTCGAGGAGCTCTGTTCGTAGCCGCCCGCTTCTGCGAGGGCGGAACGAATGGTCGCCGCGGTCGCCGCGTAGTCTTCCACCGTCAATGCGAGATCCACGGTGTAGACCATCATGCGGTCGGTGGTCAAGATGACCTTTTGGACGCTGTTGCCGGCCGAAGCGCTCTTGCGATAGGCGAGACCGTCGCTCGAGGAATAGGAGACGGATTCGTCGTAGGCAGCTTGCGGCGAGTCGCCGCCGTTTGACTTTTCGCACCCGACGAATACGATGAGCAGCATGACGATCATCAGAGCGGTCAGCAAACCGAATAACGCTTTTTTCATGGGATATCCTCCTTTTTCGGATACTTTCATTATAGCACCGCCACGCGAGAGGAAAACATTAAATAATATTAAAGATGGGATCTATCTTGTCGTCTGATTCTATGCCGCACCGCGTGAGAGCCGTCTCGGAGAAGGCTCGGGAGGGTCTTACTTATATTGCGTGACAACGGTCGGATCGGGTCGTCTGCCCGAGATGAAGTTTCTCTTCCATCTCTCGTCCGCCGTGACCGAGACGGGACCGCCGTTCGCGCTGTAGGCTTGCAGGAGCTTGCCACCGCCGAGATAGATCACGACGTGCGAGATCGTCCCGTCCGTCCCCGTAAAGTAGAAGTCGCCGCGCTGCAAATCCTCGTAGCGGGTGATCTTCTCCCCGACGGTATAGTCGGCTTGACTGCCCGTATAGTTGCCGAGCTTGATCCCCATGCCTATGTAATAGCAATATTGGACGAAAGACGAACAGTCGAAGCTCTTTCCCGTGAAGAAGGGATTGACTACGCCGCTCCCCGTGATGCGTCTCGTCGCGCCCCATTCGTAGGGGGTGCCGAGTTTTTTAAGTCCCGCGCGGATCGTGCGCTCGATGGCGAGGTTGGTCTCGGACAAGTAGGCGTAGGCGGCGGATAGGTATCCGACGCGCTCTCCCGTCCACACAGCGATCCACTCTCCCTCGCGCCACAGATAGGGCAGGCTGTCGCCGATCCCGAGGGTAAAGAGCACCCCGTAGTCCGTGCCCGCTCCCCGCCTGACGTTCACGTTCGCGGCGGCGCAGGCGGCGAGATAATGCTCGTAGTCGCTTGCGGGCGCGACGTATTGATAATTATGCCCCTGATCGGGCTCGGGGGTCGGTTCGGTCTTCGGCTCGGGGTTCGGGTCGCTGTTCGTGTCGGGATCGGGTGAGGGCGCTTGCTCGACGTTCGGCTCGGTATTCGTATTCGGTTCTTGACTATGCTCGCCGTTCGGCTCGAGAAGGGGCGGGTCTCCCGGGTCGGATCCGCTGCCCGCTTGCGCCGTTTCTCCTTCCTGCCGCGCCGTCTCGCCGCCGTCCGTTTCGCCGAGAGGATCTCCCGCGATCAAAAGGTCGCTTTCCCCCCTCGGGGATTCGACGACCTCGTCCCCAACGGGCAGATAACTCTCCGCCCAGGAAAAGAGTGCCGTGACGGATACGAGTAGGATCAAGATTACGCTTATCGAGGCGAACAACTTTTTCATAAGTACCACTTTCCATTATAAAGCAACCGAAAGCGCATTTCGCAGTAAAAAAAAGGAAAAGGTCGAAAAGAGGCAAAAACCGTTGACGAATACTAACTTGTGTAATATACTATCTATACCACAAACTATACAAGGGATAAAGGTAACGTTATGTCGCTCAAACACGGTTTACTCGGATTGCTGACGATTCGGCAGTCCTCAGGCTACGACCTCTCGAAACTCTTTCAGGAATCTCTGAGTTTCTTTTGGGTCGCCAATCAAAGTCAGATCTATCGCGAACTCGACAAGATGGAACAGCTCGGCTGGGTCGTCTCTTCCAAGGTGGAGCAGGACGCTCGCCCGAATAAGCGGGTGTACGGCATCACGCAGGAAGGGGACAAGGAGCTGATCCGTTGGCTCAAAGAGGAGAATGCGGAAGACCTCGCCGTCGTGCGGAATCCCCTTTTGATGAAGCTCTTTTTCTCCGGCAAGGTGGACAGGGAATACGCGATCGCGTTGTTGAAGAACTATCGTAAGTTCTGCGAAGAGGCGCGTGCGGAGATCCGCGCCGAGGTCGAGGGGATCGGTCAGGTCGAGGAGACGGCGGCGAAACCCGCGTATTGGCTGTATGCGACCGACTATTCGATCCGCAATTACGATTTCCAGATCGCTTGGATCGACGAGACCTTGCGTCGGCTGGAAGGATTGAAATAAAAATGTCTGCGGAAGTGGTCGGAACAGGGCGAATCCCCGACAGAGTTACGCTTGATTACGGTTCGCTGTATCTGACCGAATATTCCGTTTGCAAGACGGAAGCTCTCACGCTGTCCACGATGAAACTCGCGGGGGTGAACGCCTTGCTGACCCATCTCGCTTTCGCCGCGCTCAAGGCGGGGATCGCGGAGGGAGCCTATCGCTTTACGGCGGAGAACGTGACGTTCTTCGCTCTTTTTTCGCCCGAAGGAACGGCGCGCGGCGCATCGGTCGTCTTTTACGATTTCAAGTCCTATCCCGTGACGTCTGCGGGCGATCCGCGCCTCAAAGGGCTCTCGGAGTTCCGTGTGGAGCGGACGGTGTCGCCCGAACTGCGGCTGAGTAAACTCTATCGCGTGTTCGGTTCGGAAAGCGCGCACCCGATCCTCGACGACAAGCAGAGCGCGATCGTCAGAATGGAAGGGAAGAACCTGCTCGTGCAAGGCATCGCGGGGAGCGGCAAGACCAACCTCTGCATCGACAAGATCCTTTTCGCCGCGGCGTCGGGCTACGGCGGCAGGACGATCTACAGCACCTATTCCCGCGGCTTGCTTCTGGACGTCAGGCGGAAGGTAGAGGACTACCTATCCTCACTCGAGGAGTGCATCGCCGCTTATCGGGCGGGCAAAACGAGTGCGGCGGCGTCTTCCGAGGCGCTCGCGATCAGCCGCTTGCTCGGCATCCCTTTTACGTCGGACGGCCCCGTCGTCGAGAAGCTCGAGCGGGTCGCCGCCTATCTTCATAACAACGTGGATTATCTCTTGCTCGAAGATCTATTCCGCAAAGAACTCGGCGATCGTCCCCTTGCGGACGAAGGCTTTTTCGAGCGCTTTTTACTCTCGCTCCGCAATTACAACCTGACCAATCGTCTCGCCCGATTCTCGATTCGACGCGAGGTGCTTTATAAGGAGATATACGGTTTTTTGTTCGGCAAAGCCGTGGAACGCCCCGTTACGAAAGAGGAGTACGTCGCCGCGAGAAAGGGCGCCTTCTCCCGCCCCGAAGCGGAGTTTATCTTCGATCTATCCGAAGCTTATCGCAAGGAGATCGCCGATCGGGGCGCGCTGGAACTGAACCTTGCCTGCGCCGAGAAAGGGCAAAGATCCTTCCCCGATTATACCCTCGCGATCCTCGACGAAGTGCAGGACTTCACCGAGGTGCAACTCGCGTTTTTCCGCTCTGTCGCGGTCAAACTCTTCTGCGTGGGCGACGCTTCCCAGATGGTCAATCCCGCCTATTTCTCCTTCGCACGGCTCAAAGATCTCTTGTACAAAAAGGACGTGACCGACGTGGAAGAACTCAGTTACAACTACCGCAACAGCCCCGAGATCGCAGGCGTGGTCGCCGCCTTCTCCGACCTCAATCGTCAAACCTTCGGCGTACACGGGTTCGTATTGTCCGCCGAGGCGGTCTCGTCCGAAGAGGGGGCTTTCGCCGTATCTTTCCCGACGGGGGATTTTGTGAAGAAGATCGCGGGCGAGCGCACCGACAACTTCACGGTCGTGGTCGCAAGCGCGGCGGAGAAAGAGGCTCTCCGCGCTCTGTTGCCGAATAAGGAGATTCTGACCGTCTCCGAGATCAAGGGACTGGAGCGCGACACCGTCGTACTTTATAACGTTTTGTCCTCGAACTACGAGAAGTTCGACCGCCTTGCGAAGACCGAGATCGACCGCAAGACAGCGGACGAAAACAGTCTGTATCGCTACTATTTTAACCTATTCTACGTGGGCGTTTCCCGTGCGCGAAGACATCTGTTCGTCGCGGAGGAAAAGCGCGTGCCGCTCTTCGAGCGTTTCTTTCGGGAGAACTTCCGCGCGCTCGATACGGCGGGCGCCGTGGAGAAACTCAAAGCCACGGTCGGCAGCACCCTCGTCGATCAAGAGGAGTACAAACGCCGCGCCGCGGAGTTTACTCGCCTCGGACAGTACGACAACGCCTATGCCGCCGCGCGCCACCTTATAAACGATCGCGAGCGGGAGAGGGCGCTTCTCGACGTCGAGGTCTGGCGAGATCACGTCTCGCACGGCGATTACGTCGGAGCGGGCGTCGCCTACTGGGAAGGCGGCTATCCGCAGGAAGCGAAAAGCTATTTCGACCTCGGTGGGGAAAAGGAATTGTCCGACCTCGTCGACGCGGCGAGCGGCGGTTCGGACGAGAAACTGGACTACCGCATCCTTCGGCACTACGATCGCCTGATGGGCAATCCCGCCGCCATGAAGATCATACTCGCGCTTCTCAAGAGGGACAGCGCGTCGCTGAAAGAGACAGTCAAAGACACCGCCCGCATCTTGAAGGGCATCAAAAAATAAAGGAGCAATAGGATGGAAGACGTAAACGGTTTGATAACGGCATTCAAAGAGTATCGCGATCTCTTGACCCCGATCACGGAGAACCTGCGCGAGTTCGCCGACACCTACGACGGGATGAAGGGGGACATCGAACGCTTGTCCGCCGCCTTCGAAGGGGACGTGACGGGCAACCTCGATCGCATCTATAAGACCTTGTCTGCCGAAGCGGAAAAGGCGCAGAGTTTGTCGCAGGAGATAGACAAGTTCCTTGCTCGCAGCGCACGTTACGAGAGTGAGGCGGCGCGATTGTCCGCGACCTTAACCAAGCTCGAGGACACCCTCGAATCGCTCTCCAAGCTCGAAGCGGATGCGGAGACGCAGATCGGCAAGCTGGAGTCCACCCTCGACGAGCGCAGAAAGAACTACAACTTGAAGGAACTCGAACGCACCGTCGCGAACTATCAAGCGGGCGTGGAGAGGGTCGGCGAGTTCATAAATCGCGACGTCGCGACCTCGCTGACGCAGAACGTCGACAAACTCAATTCAATCCGCGACGGCGTCGAGGAATTGCGCGCGGGGATCGAGAGCGGCAATCGCGGCGTGACGGAACTGGTCGCGACTTTCGCGACCACGTCCGACCTTTTGCGTAAGGTCACCGAAGGCGAGCGAGTGAACGAAGAATATATCTTCGATATTCTGGATAGGTGGGCGGCGGATCGCGGCGTGAAGAGAAAGAAATAATGGAAGAAGAAAGACGGGAAAAGCTCTTTACGAGCATCAAACGCGACGACGTAAAGGTCTTTGGGACGATGATGACGCCCGAGGTCCTTTGCGCCGTGTTCGGGCGTTTCCCTCTCCTTTCTCTCCTATATCTGTATCGCGCCAAGCGCATCGTAAAGCGCTATTATAAAGAACTGATCAAGGAGCGTCCCCCTGTCAGAGAGGAGCCCTTCCGCGAGGCGGAAGAGCGCTTCCGCACCGTCGCGGGAAAGTGCTTGCGCTATTATATCCTCTCGGAGGCAGGGGCGGGATCGGCTCGCGGAGCGAACGGGAAGAGCGCGGACGACAAGGCGACGATGGGTTATGCGAGCGCGTCGGTCTCTCCCCTCGAGATGCTCGCGATCTTGGGTCGCGGACGCGAACTGAAAAAGCTCTACGCCGTCTATCCGAACGCACAGAAATATCTGCCTGCCGTTCATCGGCTCTACTATACCCGCCTCGGGCAAGGGGTCAGCGCGACGGGGAAAACGCTCGATCTTCCCCCCGAACCGATCTCCTACGAGGAGAGAAGGCACTCCGCCTTCTTCGCTTGGTTGTCCCTTGCGATCGGTCTGGTCTTCGCGGCGGTGACGGTCTTTTTGTCGGTCTATTTCGGGCTCGGCAACGACCGCTTCTACTATAAAGTCAGGACGGACGCCGCATTCCTATCCGCTCTCCAAGCGGATCAGACTGTCTATCTGAAGTCCGACGTCTCTTTGTCTCTCGGCGTCGAAACCTTTGACAGGCAATTCGAGGGTAACGACCACGTCGTTCGTCTGCACGCCCCCTTTGCCGACAAGTTCGAGGGGGATCTTCGCAACGTGATCTTCGTCCTCGAGCCCGACTTTACGGGAGACGCCGTGATCGGGGAGAACAGCGGCACGATCCATAACGTGCGCGTCGTCGCCGAGGGTTTGTCCGTGGAGAAGGGCGGCGAGTATATGGGACTTTTGACCGCAGTCAACACGGGTTCGATCGACGGTTGCTACGCCGTATTGTCCGTGGAGATCACGGGCGACGCGGGCGGGGACTGCTATTTTGCACCCTTCGCGGGCGATAACACGGGCGCCATACACAATTGCCACGCGGAAGGGACGATCCGGGCGTTGAACGTGGACGTCGCGGGCGTTGCGGGGAAAAACGAGAAGACGGGCGTGATCACCGATTGCGCCGTAAATATGGAGCTTAGGGAGAGATCCGACATCAAGGGCTGGACGCCCAACGTCGCGGGCGTCACCGATCATAACGAAGGCGCGATCGACGGTTGCGCGGTCTCGGGCTCCGTGACCTCGACTCTCGTGTCCCCCGAACTCGGGGAAGAGGATCACGTTATGTCCGCCTATGCGGCAGGGGTCGCGTGCGTGAACGTCGGCAGCGTCAAAGGCACGACCGTTCGTGCGACGGTTACGGCGGAGACGACGGGCGGCGCGGCGTTTGCGGGGGGCGTCGTTTCGCTGAATACCACGCTGACTGCCGATCCGACGGCGTCGGGCATCGTCGAGCATTGCTCGGGTCTCGGTGCGGTGCGTGCGCTCGCGCAGGCGGAGAACAATAGTTATGCGGGCGGCATCGCCGCCGTCAACGATACGGGATCCACCGTCTCTTCTTGCAGGCAGACCGCTATGGTCCTGGCGGAGAGCCCCGATCGCTACTACGATTTCACGGGCGGCATCGTCGGCAGTAACGGCGGCGTCGTGGAAAACTCTTTCTTTATCGGCACCCTTCCCGATTACGACGAAGACAGCTTGGTCGGCGGGATCTGCGGTATGACCTACCTATACGGCGACGGCTACTTTATGCAATACACGGTCGATCTCGTGGGCAATGCCTATCTTTCCGCTGCGGTACACGCGTCGGGCGGGTTGAAGCTCGTGAGCATCGGGCAGAGCCTATACAGCGCCGTGGCGCTGGAGAGGAGCGGCGGCGCCTCTCTTCTGAATCTCGGCGCGACGGCGGCAACGCTCGACGAGATCAAGGCGATGGAGATCTACTATGAGTAAGAGCGCGAAGAGAAAGATATTGGTTCTGTCTGTGGCGGCATTGCTCGTCGCGTTGTTCGTGACGATCCTGCTATTGTCTGTGCCGCTCGGCGGGAGAGCGAGCGTCCTCCCCGTCACCGTCCTATACGTCGTGGGCGGCGTGATCGCGGGCTTGTTCCTCGGGGCGGCGGTCTTTTTCTTCATTCGGAGCAAATAGATCGTTGACGAGCGCGCGCGAGGAGTATTATTATAAACGAATACAGGAGATAATGTAGGTAGAATTATGTACACACCGGCATTGGATGAAAACGAGCTGATCGCGCGCATTCGCGCGGCGTTCCCCGAGGCGCAGAGCGAGATGGTTCTGCGTGCCTTTTCCCTTGCGAAAGAGGCGCACGCGGGGCAGTTCCGACTGTCGGGCGAACCGTATATCATTCACCCCTGCCACGTCGCCAACATTCTTTTGGATCTCGGTATGGACGCCGAGTCGGTCGCCGCAGGCTTTTTGCACGACGTTCTCGAAGATACCGACGTCTCGCGCGATCGTCTCGTCGAGGAGTTCGGCACGGGGATCACGGCGCTTGTGGACGGCCTCACGAAGATCAACCGCATTCAATTCAAGAACAAACAACAGGCGCAGGCGGAGAACTTCCGCAAGTTGATGATGAACGTCGCAAAAGACCTGCGCGTCATCATTATTAAACTTGCCGATCGCCTGCACAATATGCGTTCGCTCGAGTACAAGTCGCCCGAGGATCGGATCGCGATCTCGCAGGAGACTTTGGACCTCTACGCACCCTTTGCTTCCCGCCTCGGCATCGGCAAGATCAAAGGCGAACTGGAAGATTTGGCGATGCGCTATCTCTATCCCGAGGAGTATTCCGAGCTCGTCACGCTCATCAATTCCAAAAAAGAGGAGCGGGATTACTTCGTGAAGAGGGTCAGCGAAATGCTCCGCGCCGCGCTCGAGCCGCACGGGTTCCGATTCGAGATCAACGGCAGGGCAAAGCATTTTTACAGCATTTACCGCAAAATGAAGCGTATGAACTGCTCGATCGAGCAGATACACGACTTGCTTGCGATCCGCATCATCGTGGATGGCAGCGTGGAGGATTGCTACAGCATCCTCGGCAGGGTGCACGCGATGTGGCGCCCCTTGAGCCGCGAACGAATCAAGGACTACATCGCGGTGAATAAGCCCAACGGCTACCGCTCGCTCCATACCACCGTGATCGGACCGATCGGCAATCGCCCCTTTGAGATCCAGATCCGCACCAGGGATATGCACCGCGTCGACGAGTACGGCGTCGCCGCCCATTGGAAGTACAAGGACGGCAAAACCGATCCCAAGCTGGACGATAAGATCAGTTGGCTTCGTGAGATCATGGAATTGCATGAGAACGACGCGGACAACAGCGAGGAGTATCTGAACGCGATGAAGACCGAACTCTTTTTGGACGAGGTCTTCGCGTTTACGCCGCAGGGCGACTTGAAGTCGTTGCCCGTCGGCTCCACCGTCGTGGACTTTGCCTACGCGATCCACAGCGAGGTCGGCAATAAGTGCGTGGGCGGCAAGATCAATTCGAGGATCGTGCCTCTTTCCACCAAGATCAAGAACAGCGACGTGGTCGAGATCATCACTTCGCCGAACGCCAAGCCGAGCCGCGACTGGATGCGTTTCGTCGCCGCTCCCGCCACCAAGGCGAGGATCCGTCAGTACTTCAAGCACACGATGCGCGACGAAAATATCCGCATCGGCAGGGATATGCTGATCGCCGCTTGTAAGAAAGCGGGTTACAGCGCGAAGGAACTCATGGTCGACGAATGGATCTGCGAGACGGCGGAGAAACAGAGCTACGCCTCGGCTGACGACGTGCTCGCCGCGGTCGGTTTCGGCGAGCTCAAGCCCAAGCAGATCATCGACCGCCTCGTGAATAAATATCGCGAGACCGCGCCGAAAGAAGAGGTCAAACCCGTCCAACCCAAGAAATCGACCGCCGTAAACAGCGTGTTGATCGACGGCGAGGACGGTATGCAGGTACATATGAGCAAGTGTTGCAATCCGCTCCCGGGGGACCGCATCGTCGGCTATATCACCCGCGGCAGAGGGATCAACGTGCATCGCTCCGACTGCGAAAACGTCGCGCTCTTGGAGCCGGAACGCCTGATCAAGGCGGAATGGAGCGGCGTCGCGGCGGGCAAGTTCTCCGCCACCCTCTACGTCTATGCGACCAGCACCCTTGCGATCAACCAAACCACCGAAGTCTTCGCCGGTATGGGGATCGAGATGACCCACATCGCCGCCGCAGTGGATAAAGATAAAAACGTAAAGATCGAAGTCACAGTCGAGCTGTCCGGCAGGGAGGAGCTCCTCGCCGTCAAGAACAAACTCTTGCAGATCAAGACCGTGACCGACGTCGTGAGAGGATAATATGATCGAGATCAAACAAGTCACCACAGCCAAACAACGCCGCGCCTTTGCGAGCTTTCCGCTGAAACTTTATCCGAAAGATTCGCACTACGCGCCTCTTTTCTACGCGGATGAAAAGGCGCTTCTTTCCGAGAAGACCAATATTTACGGCGACTACACGAAGAGTGTTTTCTTCCTCGCCTATGACGAAAAGGGCAAGGTGGTCGGGCGCGTCGGCGCGATCGTGAACTATGCCGACATCGAGAAGACGGGCGTGAAGAGCGTGCGCTTTACCCGCCTCGACGCGGTGGACGACAGGGAAGTCTTCGCGGCGCTGATGGGCGCGGTGGAGGACTTCGCCCGCGCCGAGGGCATCGGCATTGTGCACGGCCCGCTCGGCTACAACGATATGGACAAGGAAGGCTTGCTCGTCGAGGGCTACGAGTACGACGAGACCTACGGCGGCGTCTATAATTATCCCTATTATCTCCCGCACCTCGAATCGCTCGGCTATGCCAAGGAGTTCGACTGGACGGAGCGTATCCTCTACGTCGGCGACAAGGTGGACGAGCGCTATACCCGTATGGCGGAGATCGTAAGGAAGCGCTACGGCCTGACCGAACTGATCTCCAACGATATGAAGACGGGAGACCTCATCAACAAATACGCGGACAGTATCTTTTCGCTTCTTGACGAAGCCTACCGCAAACTGCACGGCACCGTCCCCTTTACCGAGAAGGCGAAACAATCGATGATCGCGGGGCTCAAGATCATCGTCAAGGCGCGCTATATTTCCTGCATCGCGGATAAGGACGGCAATTTGGTCGCCTTCGGTCTGCTGCTCCCCGCCATTTGGCACGCCCTCCGCAAGAGCCGCGGCAAGCTCTTCCCGTTCGGGATTTTCCACTTCCTGCCGCTTCTTTGGAAGAAGCCGACCGAGATGGAGATGGCGCTGATCGGCGTGACCGACGAATACCGCAATTCGGGCGCGCATACGATGATCATCGCCCGTCTGTGGCAGAATATCATCGACGACGGCATCAAGCAACTGGAGTCCAATGCCAACCTCGAGGACAACGTGGAGATCAATAATCTCCTCGGCAAGTTCCCGCAAAAACAGCACAAAAGGCGCCGCTGCCTCATTAAATATTGCGCCGACAAATAAGGGCGCATCTGCTTTGTTTCTGTCTCCAACCCCAAAGAATCTTTCGATTCTTCGGGGGCCCCAATGGAGACATCTGTCTGCGGCGCCGAAAAATCACGTACAAGGAGTACGCTCATTTCCGTCGCCTTGCCGAGCCTCGCATCTGCACTCTTCTTTGTCGGCTTTGTGTTTTTTGCGGAGCGAAGCGACCCGCAATTCCGCATTCCGCATTCCGCATTAAAAAACGCCGCATATCGTTGCGGCGTTTTTGTTTTGTGTTACTTATTCCCCGTCGAGCCGAAGCCGCCCGCGCCTCTTGCGCTGTCGGATAGGTCGGTCGCCTCTTCGTACTCGGCGGTCAGGTAGGGGGCGATCACGAGTTGGGCGATGCGTTCGCCCGCCTGGACGGTCTGCGGCGCGCCCGATTGGTTATAGAGGGCGACCTTGAGTTCGCCGCGGTAGTCCGAGTCGATGACGCCCACCTTATTCGCGGGGGCGAGCCCGCGTTTGGTCGCGAGTCCGCTGCGCGCATAGACGAGGCCGACGTATCCCGTCGGGATCTCGAGGGCGAGTCCCGTTCCGATCAAGGCGGTTTCGCCCGCACCGATCGTGACGTCGCCGCCTAAAAGGGCGTAGATGTCCGCGCCCGCCGCCCCCTCCGATCCGTAAGTCGGCAGGATCGCGCGTTCGTTCAGTTTTTTGACTTTTACGATCATTTGTCGCTCCTTTCCCCGAATAGGGTGTCCGATATGATTTGCTTTAGTTGGTCGAGGTTCTCGCCGAACTTCGCGCTGATGTATATTTTTCCTTCTTCGCGCACGAGGTTCTCCGCCTTGTCCGCCTTGTTATAGACCGTGATCATCGGCACGTCCGCCGCGCCGATCTCCCTGACGACCTCTTCCACCGTGGCGATCTGCGACGCCATCTCGGGCGAGGACGCGTCCGCGACGTGGATCAATAGGTCGGCGTAACGTACTTCGTCAAGGGTGGACTTGAAGGCTTCCACGAAGGTGTGGGGCAGGTTGCGGATGAATCCGACCGTGTCGGTCATCACGTAACTGCCGCGCTCCGTCCATACGCTGCGGCTGACGCTGTCGAGGGTCGCGAAGAGCTTGTTCTCCGCGTAGAGGTCGGAGCGGCTGATCGCGTTGATTAGGGTGCTCTTGCCCGCGTTGGTGTAGCCGAGCAAGGTCACGCTTTTGACGCCGCTTTGCTTTCTTTTCCTACGTCTGAGGTCGCGCCCTTCGTCGAGGGATTTCAGTTTTTCCGTCAATTCCGAGATCCTGCGCCTGATATGCCTGCGGTCGGTCTCGAGTTTGGTCTCGCCCGCGCCGCCCATTGCGTGCAGTCCGCCGCGCTGACGGCTCATCGCCTCGCCTTGACCGACGAGAAGCGGCAGGGTGTATTTCAGCCTTGCGAGTTCCACCTGAAGCCGCCCTTCGGCGGTGGTGGCGTGCTTTTCGAATATCTCCAATATCAAGGTCCCGCGGTCGATGACCGGCTTGCCGAGCCGCTCGCTGATCGCGGCGTGTTGCACGGCGCTTAAAGGCACGTCGAAGATCACGATGCCCGCGTCCTTGACCTGCGCTTCCATACGAATTTCGTCGATCTTGCCGCTGCCGACGTAGTAGGTCGAGTCCACCGAAGTGCGCCTTTGCATAATGCGTCCGACGGGCAGGTAATTCGCCGTTTCGGCGAGCCCCTTCAGCTCGTACAGCGATTCCTCGTCGCCCACGCCGACCAATAGGCAGCGGTTGTTTGTTTCTTCCTTGACGGGCGCGCTCTTTTTGCCGACCTTGTCGCACTCGGTGATCATGTCGAGCAGGGCGTCGTGATCGATGGCGGTGAGGTCCACGTCCACGAGTTTCACCCCCGTGGGGCTGATGAACCCGATCTGCATACCTCTCGCTCCCTGCGCCGATACGCCCACCGCCGCCAGGCAGTCGTAGCGCATCTGTTTGAGGGCGGAGATGTCCGCGTCGGACAGTCGCGCCGAGCCTTTCGGATGGGTGTGTATCACGCGGATCTTGCTCTTCGACCCTTCGCCGCGGCGCTTGCCGATCGCCAGGGCGTCCACCTTGAGGGCGTCGCCGACCGAGATCGCTTCCACTCTGCCCGAGCGGGAGATGCAGACCGAGACTTCCCGTCCCGTCTCCTGCGTGAATTCGGTGATGACGGAAAGGGTCTCCTCGCTGACGAAGGAGGTCTTGTCGGTGTAGCCGAGGTGCTTTTCGAGGCGCCACAAGAGGGCGCGTTTGATGCCGCCGATGTTGCCGTTGATCATATTATTATTATAATGTCCCGCGCGTGATTTATCAAGTGTTTCTCTCGTCGGTATAATTCGCGTCGAGAGCGCATAAGTTTTATTACGTTTTTTGGAGGGATCGTATGAAAAATCGTTTGTTTATCGCCGTTACCGCCTTTTTGATCCTATCGCTCTGTCTGTTCGTCGCGTGCAAGGAGACGCCGTCCGAGCCGGAAAAGCAGGGGCTCGAGAGATTCGTCAGCACCTATCACGAAGCCGTCTACGTCGGCGCAAACGAGGACTTCGGCGTGAGTTTCGTCACGGGCGAAGCGGAGAAGCTGATCGTGATTGACGGCAAGGTGGGCGAGACCGCTCCCTTCGCTACGCTGACCGTTACGCCCCTCTCCGCGGGCTTGTTCAATAATACCTATACTTACGTCCTGAAAGGCGAGACGGGCGAGAAGACGGGCGACCTCGCAAAAGACGTGATCGGTGCGACCTTCTCCGCCGAAGTGGCGGGGGCGAGCGAGATCGGACGCGTCCTCTCGGTCTCGGTCGTGTCGGACGGTATCCTCGAGAGCGAGATCAACCTCGTGAATAAGCAAGAGGGCGGATTGACTTGGCGCGAGGCGCTTGCCGCCGCGGAAAAGGCTCTTTCCGAGGAGATCACCGCCGAAAGCGATACGGGCGAACTCCCGCGAGAGATCTACGTGAAGCTTGTCAACGCACTCGCGGATTCCGACGCGCCTTATTACTATTACGTCTCCTTTATGAAGTCCTCGTCCGACTATTGGGCGTTGCTGCTCGATCCCGTGACAGGCGAGGTCATCAGCAAAAAGGTCTGACCTTTCCCGCGGCGCTCCCGCGGGTTTTTTTATAAACTCGCAAAAAAGATTTGCGCTTTTTCATAAAACGTGCTATAGTGGAATCACCTATCGGATTGGTGGGTAATACAAAAGAGGGGGAAAGCTCGGATGAACAGCAAACGGATAGCGGTATATGCCTTACTGACGGCGCTCGTCGCGGTGGCGACCTACGCGATCCGCATTCCGATGCCGGCGACGGACGGATACGTGAATCTCGGCGACGCCTTCGTCCTCTTTTGCGGTGTGGTCTTCGGCCCCGTGGCGGGCGTCGTCGCGGGTGGCGTCGGCAGCGCGCTCGCCGACTTGGTGGGCGGTTATGCCCATTGGATTTTGCCGACTTTCCTGATCAAAGGCGCGGAAGGCGCGCTTGCGGGCGGATTGTTCTTCCTTTTCAAGCGGAGCGGGTTACAACGCTTTTTCGCGGCGGGCATTTCCTCTTTCATCGGCGCGATATGGATGGTCGTCGGCTATTTCTTCGCTTCTTGGATCATGAAAGGGAGCGCGGCGGTCGCATGGACGAGCGTCCCCGGTAATGCGGCGCAGGGCGGTGTCGGCGTGGTGCTTTCCCTCGCGATCCTCTTCGCGACGGCGAAGATCCGCAATCTGTCGTCCCTCGTCGGCAAAAACCAGTTTTACGACCTGCCCAAGCCGAAGGATACGGACGGGGAGTGATCCGTTCCTTTGACCCGAACGATGAAAAAGCCTGCGACGAGAGCGCAGGCTTTTGTTTGTATAACAAACCACCAGCAGTGCTGGTGAGTATCAATAAAGCTTTAGCTTTGGACAAAAAGATATCCTCCTTTGTTATAATGGGTGCAGATTCGCCAATCGCACAGCATAGCAAACAAAGGAGG